>JACCDH011268546.1_pt1 | contig 98811 bp, 92 predicted proteins | sample 7442481 | NCBI WGS metagenome assembly JACCDH01 (sample SAMN15323433, study PRJNA562643) | freshwater metagenome | isolation source: river surface water | place: USA:Blue River Watershed | collected 2017-08-15 | reverse complement strand
TTTACCCAATGTGGATGAGTATGACCAATACTGATGACTGCATGGCCGCCATACATATCGAGGTACTGCACACCATCATTGTCCCAAACATAACTGCCTTGTGCTTTGGTGATGGTAATATCATTGATGGGATAAACGTCGAAAAGTTTCATGAGAGAATTTGGGGATGAGAATAATTGATGATGTATTTAAAAGCCAATTGATTTTAAGTGTAAACCTGTTGTTTCTTCCAAACCAAAGAGCAGGTTCATGTTTTGTACGGCCTGTCCGGAAGCGCCCTTGATGAGATTATCAATCACAGCATGCACAACTAGCTTGTTACCTGATTTTTCTAATTGAATCACACATTTATTGGTATTCAATGCCTGCTTCAAGAACACAGGCTGATCAGTCACTACCGTAAAAGGATGTGTTGCATAATACGCTTGATACAACTGATGCAGGCTACTCAAAGATTCTTTTGTATCTACTGTCGCACTTACAAAAATGCCACGCGCAAAATCGCCACGCCAAGGCACAAAATGTACGTGGGCTTCTGTAAGCTGTTGCGTCGATAATTGTTGCAGCGATTGCACAATCTCACCCAAATGCTGATGCGTCAAGGTTTTATACGCCTGAATATTGTTGGTACGCCAGCTGAAATGACTGGTAGCACTCAATGATTGTCCGGCACCAGTAGAACCAGTAATACCAGTCACATAAGCTTCTTGCAACAAGCCTGCTTGTGCCAGGGGCAACAGAGCCAATTGAATAGTTGTTGCAAAACAACCAGGGTTGGCAATATTTTTTGCAGTACGAATGATATCTCTATTCAGCTCAGGCAATCCGTATACAAAGTTTCGATCACCTATCTGCGCATTAGCTGCCAAACGAAAATCATTCGCCAGATCAATCACGCGGATGTGTGCGTTGATGGTGTTTTCTGAAAGAAATTTTTTCGATTCGCCATGACCCAGACAGAGAAACAAGACATCAATATCCTGACTTACTGCCTCTGCAAAAAGCAGTTCTGTTTCACCAATCAAGTCGGCGTGAACTGAATGCAAAGGCTTGCCTGCATTGCTTCTGCTATGCACAAAAGCAATTTCCACCTGCGGGTGATTCAACAGAATTCTGATGAGCTCACCGCCTGTATATCCGGCTCCGCCGATAATACCAGCTTTAATCATTGGCTGCAGATTTTACCTGATGATAAATCGCTGTTTGGTTACCGAAGATCTTGCTAAAGCCGCGCACATCATCGCCACTCCAACCATTGTTCATCTCTCCGTATTTGCCAAACTTACTGCTCATCAAATCATACTTGCTTTCGATTCCAATGACTTGGAAACGATAAGGCATCAACTGCACAAATACTTTTCCGGTGACTTGTTGCTGAGAACTTTCTAAGAATGCTTCAATGTCGCGCATCACAGGGTCTTGAATCTGTCCTTCATGCAACCAGTTGCCATAAAAAGAAGCCAACTGATCTTTCCACTGCAGCTGCCATTTGGTTAACACATGTTTTTCCAAAGCATGGTGTGCTTTCAGAATCACCATCGGCGCGGCTGCTTCAAAACCTACGCGGCCTTTGATACCAATAATTGTATCTCCCACATGTATATCTCTGCCAATAGCATACGCACCGGCAATGTTTTGTAAATATTGAATGGCTTTACTCGGATGATCAAAACATTCGTCATTTACAGCAACCAATTCTCCTTTTTGAAAATGAAGCACCACCTCGGCATCTGCTGTAGCAGTTAGCTGTGTTGGCCATGCAGATTCTGGCAGCATACCTTTACTATTCAAGGTTTCTCTACCACCCACACTAGTGCCCCACAAGCCTTTATTAATAGAGTAAGCTGCTTTTGCAAAATTCATCTCCACACCTTTTGATTGCAGATAAGCTATCTCTTCTTCGCGACTCAACTTCAAATCGCGAATTGGTGTGATAATCTCCACACCAGGAATCATGATGTGAAATACCATATCAAAACGCACCTGATCATTACCTGCACCGGTACTACCATGTGCTACCGCATCTGCATTTAGCTTTTTAGCATGCTCAGCAATATGTAAGGCTTGGCTTAAACGTTCAGCACTCACGCTCAGCGGATAGGTATTGTTCTTCAGTACGTTTCCGTAAATCAGGTATTTGATGATGCTATCGTAATAACCTTTTACCGCATCAATCGTTACGTGGGTTTTCACACCCAGCTTGTATGCATGCTTTTCAATCTCTTCTAGTTCTACTGCAGAAAATCCGCCTGTGTTCACGATAATGCTGTGCACTTCGTAACCCTTCTCTTCAGAGAGGTATTTCACGCAGTAAGAGGTGTCCAGTCCGCCACTGAAACCCAAAACAACTTTCTTGCTCATATTGGATGATTAAGGATTAGAGATGAAATAAACTTCTCAGGAAAGTTTTGGAAGCTCCGCCACCTTCTGATTTATCGCGCTTCAACAGATTCTTAATGAACTTTACCTGCTTCGCGTGTAACAAGCGTTCAAAAACCTTTTTCTTCTTCTCAAAATACTGTTTGGTTTCTTCAGGCTCGTAATGATCCTTTGGATCATAGAGCATGGCCGTACACATACAGTTCTTTCGCTCTTTGCTCATCAAAATATCATAATTCACACAGCTCTTACAGCCCGCCCAAAAAGCTTCATCCTGTGTTAACTCAGAATAGGTTACAGGTTCGTAGCCCAATTCGCTATTGATCTTCATCACCGCCAATCCTGTAGTTAAACCAAAGAGTTTGGCATTGGGATATTTTTCTCGACTAAGTTCAAAGATTTTCTTCTTAATGGCTTTGGCCATACCACTTTTGCGATACTCCGGAGCAACAATCAAGCCGCTATTGGCTACGTACTCGCCGTGGCTCCAGGTTTCTATGTAGCAGAAACCAACCCATTCTCCAGTTCTGGTAACAGCGATTACAGCTTTCCCCTCTAGCATTTTTTCCGCCACATATTCAGGCGTACGCTTGGCAATGCCGGTACCACGCGCTTTGGCTGATGAAGCCATTTCGTCAGTGATTCTTACAGCGTAATGCGTATCCAGGTGTGTAGCCACACGAATAATGATATCAGCAGATTCCAACTTAGATCAATTAAAGAGTGAAAAAGGCTTTGGCAAAACACCCTGCGGGTGTGAAGAAGAAGCGGAGAGTTTTCACTGATAGGGGCAAGTGCCAGTTGCTCGTCCTATCAGCAACCACGTCGGGGTCTCGGTAAAAAATTGAATGCTGCTTCCATAGAGAAGACAGACTCAAAGGTTTCGATATGTGAAGATACTTTAATCACTTTTTCAAATGAGGGCGTAAAAGTAGCATAGTTTTCATGAACGCTGGCCTAAAATTTCCTTAAGCGGTTAAAATAAAAATCCCTCGCAAAACTGCGAGGGACTTACAATTGTTAGTTTCCACGTCCTCCACCACCTTGTCGCATCATCATCATATTGCCTCCGCCGCCTTGTCGCATCATATTCATAAATGGATTGCCAGGACCTTGGCCCGCACCAAAACGACGCAGGTTATAGGTAAAGCTCAGCATAAAGTACTGTTTCAGCACCACAGTCTGCACATCAGTAATGGTATTGCCATTTACCGTACGATCGATGAATACATTCTTATTCAGGATATCAAACACACTCAAACGCACTTCACCACTCTTGTTCTTGAATACCTGCTTCGCGATGGATGGCGTCCACAAAGGAATGGTTCTGTTGAAACCATCTGTTCTGCCCATATACGCTGTAAGTGTAAAATCACTGATCAGCATCCAACCTGATTTAGACGACCAAGTCATATCCCAATCCAAACTCTGGGTAAAAAAGTTTTGATTCTGAGAGCTGTTCACAGTATTGCGTACCGCGTTGAATGATGAACGACTGGTAAGATTGAAATCAAAACGCTCTTTGATATTCATTACCCAAGTAATGCTCTGTGTGATATTGAGATTACGATTATAGTTCTTTTTGCTGTTAATCAAACTCACATCCTGATTATAGCTACCATTGGTACCGAAGTTCAAGTTGCTCTTAGGCTTCTTCAATGGGAAGCCAAAGTTCATGAAACCACTCACGCTATACTGACCATTCAGGTTAAGCGGAATATTGATGATGGCACCTGGCTGCACACTACCTGTTGGAATACCGGCAGGCAAAGCTGTACCCGGCAGATACACGATGGTTGAGTTGGCGATACGATTCTGTGTAGCACTGAAGTTCAAAGAGGCGAAGAAGTTAGTTTGCTTCATCACATCAAAAGAAGACCAGAACATATTGAAGTTATGTCTGAATTCAGGCTTCAAAGAAGGATTACCGCCACTTACGTTCAAAGGATTGGTAATATCAAATACAGGCTGCAACTGGTTGGCGCTTGGCTGGTTGGTTGCACCACGATAGTTGATACGTAAGTTCTTTGTTCTGTTTTTATTCCAGGTAAGATTGGCGTTGGGGAAGAAGTTCACCACATTTTGACTGATCGTTGTGAGGCGACTATCATTGATACTGGTTAAAGACGCCCATTGCACGCCACCGCCAAAACTGAAATTGAGTTGATTCTTCTGAATACGATAGTTTACACTAGCACGATGTGATTCAAAAGTATTTCTAAACAAGTTGGTCTGTAAAGAGTCTTTGATATCATACAAACCATTGGCCTTATTGAAACGGAAAGTTTCTCTGCCTGATTTGCTTTCATTATTACCATAGTTGTAGCTCAGCTCAATCAACTGACCTTTACCTACAGGCTCTGTATACGACACATTGGTGCTCAAGTTTCTACTATCAGAGTAGCTAGTGAACCGCTGATCCAGTGTATCAAACCTGATGGGTAGCGGATCTCGATAGATCAATTGCGTGGTATAAGAACTTCCTGAACCGTCATTCGTAGAAGCAGTAAGGTTAGCGCTAACACTAAAACTTCTACCCGCAGTCTTAAAGCGATGTCTGAACAAAACCTCACCGCCACCACTCATGCCTTTGTTCTTACTATTACCAGTGTAAGAAGCATTATTGACGTTGATTAACTTATTACGTGTACCCAGGGTATTGGTAGTTACATTGTTTTCACTTTCCTGAAATGACACATTCGGTCTAAAGATGATCGAAGTAAATGAATCCAGTTTCGTTTCAATATTGAAATTGAAACGATGGTTCTGGTTTCTGTTATTCGTTACGCTATTCTGATTATTAAACAAGGAGGAAGTATCACTCAAAACATTCTGTGTAATTCTATCCTGCACCCTGTTTACTTGTGTATTGTTATAGAAATAACTACCGTAAGCTTCTGTTTTTCTGCTCCATACATCGCGGTAATTCAAACCACCCGCCCAAGTCTCAATGATACCATTACCACCATTGCCCAGATTGGAAACAAAATTACCTGCCTGACGAAACGCGCCGCCGCCTAAGCCACCAATGGCTCCACCACCACCGCCGCCTCTGCCTCCGCCACCACCGAGGTTACCACCACCAAAAGAACCAAGGATATCCTGCACAGAGAAACTTTGCTTATTGGTATTATTACCCTGACCTATAAAAGAGATTTGCTGATTACCGTTGAATCTGTTCACACTTAAACTATTCTCATAACGTCCATCAGAACCTGCACCAACAGAAGCTTTACCAAACCAACCTTTACGTCTATCTTTTTTAGTAATGATATTGATTGTCTTCTCACGATTACCATCATCAAATCCAGAAAAAGCTGCCTGATCGCTCAAGGCATCAATTACCTGAATACGATCAATCACATCAGTAGGCAGGTTACGTGTAGCCAGTTTAGGATCATCCCCAAAGAAGCGCTTGCCATCTACCAGAACTCTCGTCACATTCTGTCCCTGCGCTTTTACATTACCATCTCTATCCACTTCCATCCCAGGTAACTTCTTCAATAAGTCTTCGGTATTCGCATTCGGCTTTGTCTTGAACATGTTGGCATTGAAATCGATGGTATCCTTTTTCACCACAATCGGCGAAGCTTTTACCACCACATCACCCAACTGATTGGCAACAGGTTGCAGATAAATTGTGCTGAACCGCTTATCGGGATTGTTACGATCAATGGTAAAAGTTTCATACACAGAACCATAGCTCTGAAAACTCACCAACAATAAATGGGTACCAAAAGGCAGATCAGATATCTCAAAACTGCCATCTGCTTTGGCTAAAGTAAACTTGATTAGCGAAGAGTCTGACTTGTTCAGAACAGTAACAGAAGCATCTTTTAAAGACTGTTTGTTTAATGTATCTGTGATACGACCTTGCACTGAGCCGGTCGTTTTTTGTGCCTGTAGCAGGCTGGCACTAAACAGGAAAAAACAAACAAAGAGTATAATTGGTCTCATAGCGGCAATTCAGTTGGCAAAATTACCCTGATAAGACCCCTAGCCTGCTCTTTTGTTTAAATTTAACAACCGCCTATTGGATAAGCGGCAAATAGTTAGGATAGATGTCCCTATTAGCTGAACAGGTACTCAACATCCTCTCTGGTCAGGCTCTTCACAAATCCTTCATCATCTGTAATCAGGTCTTTGGCTAAAGCCCGTTTACGCTCCTGCAGTTTCAAGATTTTATCCTCCACTGTATCTGTACAAATCATTCTGTATGCAAAGATGTTTTTAGTCTGACCAATACGGTGCGTTCTATCAATTGCCTGTTGTTCCACAGCAGGGTTCCACCAAGGATCCACGATGTATACATAGTCGGCCGCCGTCAGGTTCAAACCCACGCCACCCGCTTTTAATGAGATTAAGAAAACACGGCAACTATCTTCTTCCTGAAAACGCTTTATCGCTTTTTCTCTATCTGCTGCTGTAGTACTACCATCGAAATATTCATAATCAACCCCCAGGTCTTTCATCTTCTCGCGAATCAATGCAAGCATGCCTAAAAACTGAGAGAAGATCAATGCTTTGTGATTACTGATGTTTTCTGTAATCTCTCGACCCAACTCTTCCAACTTCACAGAAACGTTTGGATATTTTTCACCGTCTTGCTCACGCATGATGGCCGGACTATCACAGATCTGTCGAAGTTTCATCAAGCCTTGCAAGATGGTTAACTGAGATTTTTGAATGCCCTGATCTTCTACCACACCCATAATACGATCACGATAATCGTTTCTATAGGCATCATATATTTTTCGTTGCTCATCAGCCATTTCGCAGAACAAGATCATTTCCTGCTTTTCAGGCAAATCCTGCGCTACCTGCTCCTTAGTTCTTCGGAGAATGAATGGATACAACAGTTTGCGTAAATGTTCTTTTTGCTCTTTCTCACCAAACTTATCAATCGGCATCGCAAATTCCTGCTTGAAGAATTCCATAGAACCCAGCATACCCGGATTAAGGAAATTCATCTGCGCAAATATGTCGAAGGTATTATTCTGCAAAGGGGTACCACTCAAACACAAACGGTTCTTAGCTTTCAATAAGCAGGCAGCTTTCGCCACTTTGCTGGAAGGGTTTTTGATGGCCTGACTTTCATCCAGTACCACATAATCAAAATCCATTTCCAGAAAATGTTTGATATCACTGCGCAATGTGCCATAAGTGGTGATGATTACATCCACTTCGTTTTGGTGTAAGTCTTCCTTGGTTCTTGCACCACCATGATGCACGTAGAAACGCAACTCAGGGGTGAATTTGCGAATTTCATTGCTCCAGTTAAACATGAGCGTGGTAGGACAAACCACTAATGCTTTCAGCGTTTTATTTTGCTGTTTCAGGTGATGTAAAAAGGCCAGGGCCTGAACGGTTTTACCCAAACCCATATCATCGGCCAGAATACCGCCCCATTCTACTTCACGGAGATAATTCAACCATTGAAAACCACTAATTTGGTATGGGCGCAGAATGGGTTCCAAGTGCTGTGGCGCCGGAATAGATTTGATTTCATGAAACTCTTTGAGTTTCTCGTATTTCTCTTCCAGCTTGAAGAATAACTCTTCCTCATCACGCTGTTGATACAACTCTTCAATTACACTGAACTGATACTTGCTCAGTTTTAGATGAGATGCTTTGCCCTCACCTACTTTAAAGAGTAAAGAGTATTTACGAATCCATTCTTCCGGCAGAATACCCAGTGTACCATCATCTAACTGTACATATTGTTGCTTGTTGGCAAGCGCTTTTTTCACATCTGCCACAGTTACTTTCTGCTCACCAAAATGAATTTCCACTTTGGCATCAAACCAATCCGTGTGGCTGCTGATATAAATCTTGGTAGAAGGCTTGGCTGTGTTGAAACGAAAATGTTTCAAGGCTTCAAAACCATACACCGGCAGGTTCATGTCCTTTACTGCATCTACAAACAGGAAAAACCAGTTATTCTTCAACACATCAGTTCCTTTCAATGCCAATGCATCTGAATCATTAATTTGTACAAAAGAAGAATGCAATGAGGCAATCTTCTCCATCGCCATTTTCTCCGCTGGAATATTGCGCTGAATGATCAGCAACTTATCCATTTCAGGAATCACAATACGCTCCTTATCTGTACTGCGCACTTCGTATCCACGATAAGTATAGATAGGTTGGAAGATGAGGTATTCGCCTTTTTCCTTCAGCAATACTTTCACTTCAGGCTTTACATCTTTCAACTCTTCTTTCTGCACATTGGCAAACTGCACATGGTATTCCTTAGTTAATGGCAAAACCACTTCACGCAAATATTTTGGCCACTCTTCTTTAGCAACAGTAATCTTTCCGGATGGCAGAAATTTTTCAGTAACCATCACATCTTCTACACGCTGCCACAGATAAAATTGATGTTGCCATTTGAATAACAAAGAAGCGGTACTCTCATTCTCTTCCAATGCCGGTGTTGCCAATGGCAACTTGACAAAACAGCGAATCTGATATCCTTCTTTCGTGGCACTCACCTGAAACTCAGGTGTGATAAAGCCCATAGCCACTGAAGCTTGCTTGAGATTGGCTGTAGTAAATGGCTTTTTCTCTGGCAGATAAAAAACAAATCCACTCTCAGCCAATTCACTAAACAGTTTTTTGTATTTAGGGAATAAATACTCAACAATCAAGTGTCGCGTTTCTTCCGGTAATTCATCATCATGTTGCTGAATGATGTTTTCCCAGATACCACTAAAAGGAGAATTTCTATTCAGGTAACGACTCACTTCATTGGGCATGAGCTTACGTAATTGCTGAATCAGTCCTTTATCATGCTCATCAAAAACTTCTGTATTAACAAACTTAGCCAGATCTAGCTTTTCGGTCTTACCCGAAAAAGCTTGCAAACTATCGTTGGGTTCGCCTTGTACTGCTTCCAACTGCACATAAGGATATTGGTGCTCATTATTAGTAAATACAACCCCCAATTTCAGCAGGGTTCTTTCTACTTCTTCCTCCTGCGCTTCTGTTAAAATTGGTGCTACTGCCGGTTCCGGGCGATTCTTAAAATCTGACGCATTGGCAATTTGTCCCACACGCTTGATGCTGGTATCCAACACACGTAAGAATGGCTTGCCGTCTGTATAGGTAAAATCAAACTTCCCCGTAAGATCATCATCTAAAGAATAGCCATAGAGGGCAAGTAATTTGTTTTTCTCTTTATCCCAATTTCTAATAGAATCAAAATAATTCGCGCCATGCGAATTCACTAATTGCAAAAACAAAATGGTTTTATGTACGCAGAGCGGATGCTTATCATCACTGGCACAATTGCAACTGGTATCGAAATTCCGTTCTTCGTTTTTATGCAAAACCAACTGATATGTGTTGCCCTCCCAATCTAGCTCAGCTTTAACCGTTTCATCTTTTGCAACAAGAATATTGGCCTTATTACTTCTTAAATATTCTTCTGCAGCAGCATAGACATCCTGACTGGTGATCATACGGATCATCTTCAAATCTATCTGCTTCATTTTTACTACCGTATGCTTTTGATCGTAAACGGTATCGCGATCACCCAGCAGGTTCTTATCAATCATTTCTTGTAACGCAAACAAAGCACCCGCTTTGTGGCGGCAAATCTCACCTAGGTTATACGGACAAGTACAACGCAGTGATACAGTCTTTGGATCGCGGAACTGGGTGATGTATACTTTGTAATAAGTACTATAGCTATCATCTTTAACGCGCATGGTAGCAGCACTCATCAAATCATCATAATCCGTTAATTCCACATTGCCCATGGCGTGGATTTTCTTGCCTCTGCGGATTACTTCATCGGTTCCACTATTGTATATATGCTTGATCAGGTAAGGTAGTGCCATAAAAACGTCGGACTTGCTTTAACACCTCATCCACGAATCATTTCGTTTCAGAAAAGGTGAATCTGTAAAATAAAGAAATGTTGGCTGCCGAAAAAAGCAAATCCTATGAAATGTGTATGAAATGTGGGGATTCTATCCGCAGACCAGATCGCCATTGCGGTAGATCGGCAACACTGGTGCCAGATCAGGCGTAGCACAATACTCCAGATCCTTCTCTAAACCAAAAGCGGAAAGTCTGTGCCAATGCGTGGTTTTGCGGATGAATTCGTACATATGATCCTTGTGCAGGTTGTACATGTCTGCTGCCATTAAACTGCTATCGCAGTGAATCGTAAAATGTGTTTGTATGCGATTGATAACAGCCCCTGCAAACAATGTGTCTTCCAGATTAAATCGGTCTTTCCAGGCTGAACACCCCAGCAGTACATGCTTATTACAGGAAACCAAATAATCGCAAACAGCAGTCAAATTGGGAAATGAACCGGTGATGACTTCTGCAGCACCTTTATTTAAAGCCATATGCAGCAGCTTGGTGCCGTTGGTGGTGGTAAGCACCAGAGTCTTTCCTTCAATAAACTCTCGGGGATATTCTGCCGGCGAATTACCATGCGCCAGTCCGGGAATAATCTTACCATCTCTTTCACCTGCAGTGATGCCACCTGTTTTCTTGCCGATTTCGATACACTTGTCAACTGCATCAACCGGAATTACTCTGGTTGCACCATTGTATAATGCTGTTGCGATGGTGGAAGTGGCTCTAAACACATCGATGATCACCACAACGGCATCTTTTACATCATAGATATCCAGCAGCTTGGGCGACAAAACGGTATGCAGATACGGCTTATTCATGGGCCGCAAAGATAATCCCTGAACAGGCTGCTTATCGGTCTTTTTTCCGCTTATAGCGAATTTTTACTTTGGCAACGCCCTGTCGCACCATGCCAATTTCTTCTGCAGCAGACCTACTGAGATCGATGATTCTACCTGCAACAAAAGGACCACGATCGTTGACTCTTACATCCACTGTTTTGCCATTGGAGAGATTGGTTACCCGAACCTGGGTACCAAAAGGCAGCTTTTTGTGTGCAGCAGTCAGCTTATTCTGGCGAAAGATTTCACCATTGGCCGTTTTACGGCCATCGTACTCGTTACCATAATAAGAGGCTTTCCCTGTTTTGGTAACATAACGACCACAGGAAGCGAATAAGAGGGCTGAAAATAAGAGTAAGCAGGAGTATTGTTTCATAAAAAAGCTCCGTGTAAAAACGGAGCTTCTATTTTTTTATTTCAGTCGGTATTAAGCAAATGGAAATTTAACAACCTTGGCTTTCACCGGTGTATTACGGATATCGATGAAGATTTCGCTATCCAGCGCTGCATGCGATAGCGCTACGTAACCCAGTCCCACCGCCTTACCCAGAGAAGGTGCTTGTGTACCAGAGGTAACTTTACCGATAACATTACCTGCAGCATCTTTGATGGCGTAATCATGACGAGGAATACCACGCTCAATCATTTCAAAACCAACCAGCTTACGTGTAAGACCAGCAGCTTTTTGTGCTTCTAGAATCGGACGTGCAGTAAAGTCTTTGGTAAACTTAGTTACCCAGCCTAAGCCTGCTTCCAGCGGTGAAGTGGTATCGTCAATATCATTGCCATACAAGCAATAGCCCATTTCTAAACGGAGTGTATCACGTGCGCCTAAACCAATTGGCTTGATACCTGCAGATGCACCTGCTTCAAAAATGGCATCCCAGATTTTATCGGCATTGCCGTCCTTGTCTTCAAAATAGATTTCTACACCACCTGCTCCGGTATAACCTGTTGCACTTACCAGCACATTTTCAACACCTGCAAACACACCCTTAGCGAAAGTGTAGTATTTGAGGTTCATAATATCCATTTCGGTCAGGGTTTGCAGAATCTTGGTGGCATTGGGACCTTGAACAGCCAACAAAGCAGTTTTGTCGCTGATGTTGTGCATTTCAACACCCTTTGTGTTGCGTTCGCTGATCCAGTTCCAGTCTTTTTCAATGTTAGATGCGTTCACAACGAGCATGTACACATTATCCTCTTCCACACAGTAAATCAGCAAATCATCTACAATACCGCCGTTTTCATTCGGCAGGTAAGCATATTGTGCTTTACCATTGGTAAGCTTAGATGCATCATTGCTTATTACGCGCTGAATAAGATCTAGTGCATTGGGGCCTTTCAGAATGAATTCACCCATATGGCTTACATCAAACACGCCGGCATTGTTTCTTACTGCTGCGTGTTCATCATTGATACCGGAATAACTAATGGGCATATTGTATCCTGCGAAAGCGGCCATCTTGGCGCCTAGTGCGATATGCTTATGTGTAAAAGGAGTCTGCTTCATGGCAATCGATTGAGGCGCAAAAATAGGTGAAGCAAAGGGGGTGAAAAAATAAAAACAGCAGGCTGCTCAAACCTGCTGTATATCTGAATTAAAACCAACTGTATAAATTATTGCCACATTTTATTGATCTCTAAGATTTTCCCTGAAGATGCATCAAACATGACAACTGCATAATTCTTCAAGTTATACTGATACTTGGCTTCGCGACCATGCTTGCGCACCTTAAAGAAACTGAAGGCTTTTTCTTTGATACCAACAGTGGCGTAGTTGCTTCCGTCGAAATTCACCACCACATTAGTGGAATGTCCGGTAACATTGGAAATAGAATCAGCCACCTTACTTACTTCAGCAAAAAAAGGTGTTTTCGATAACTGTTTTTTAACCAAGCGATGTATTCTTGCTTCACAGTATTGATCATACGCGCAATAAGCAACAATGCTCAGCGAGACAAAAGCCAATGCACCAATGATTAGGTATGTTTTTCTCATAGCAAAAAGTTTTAGAAAAGGGAGCGTCCCACACCGCGACCAGCGCGGGACGCTTTATTCCCAACTTCAACCGAGTTTATCAAAGGGTGAATCTTTCTAACATAGGGTTCTCCTGATGCTGATAGCTAACTGTTTCTTTTCTGTTCAGATAGCCTGCAGCTGTAGAACGCTGATAACGGTACTTCTCTTTCACTTCTTTCTTCACAGGAATACTGTCAACAGGTTTAGCCAATTCTTGCTCTTTTTGCTTCAACTCATTCTGCTTACGCTCCAACTCCAAACGCTGCTCTTCAATTTCACGCTCCAGCTGCTCACGGCTCTTGCGGTATTCTTCTACAGCATCGGCGTTGCTATTGTCTTCATCATCCTTATTATCTACACGCTTCAGTCCTTCATTAGTCATGATATACTCCACATCATGCCTCCAGCTATTATAACCATTCCACTCATCGTTACTATCAAAATTCCAACCATCATCATAACCGCGACCAAAATCTACACGCACATCATTACCCCAACCAACACTCTCTCTGATCTTGATACGCTTACCCACAGGAACTGCTACAGTAATTACTACACGCTGATTGCGGAATTTTTCCTGAGGTGTAATCGCAATACCCTTATCCAACATCAACAAAGTATCATTTTGTGTAAGGTTGAAACGAATGCGTGATGAGCGACTATCAGCTTCATTTCTTGTTCTGCCTTGTGCCAGCTTTGTAGCTGTTACACGGAAGCTATCTGTAGTTGACTTAATGATACGCACTCGAATATTCTTAACATACACGGTGTCTTCATCGAATGATGCGAAAGGTTCTAACTTAAACCAATCATCAGCACCATAGTATACTGTAGGCGGAAGCGTCTTTAATTCCAGCTTATCTACTTTCGCATTACTCAATACCACAGTTTCTTCTACAGGGATGTTTCTGTATCTAAAATCCTTACTCAAAGAAGTGAGCAAGCTGATAAAGAAGAACCAACCAATGATCCACAATGCTGTGAAAGCGAATGCCATAGTATTACCATTCTTACGAATATTGGCAATGCGGCGGATAATCCAAGTGATGACACCAATTACAGGTACCCACACAAAGAAGATCAATGTACCCCAAACCAATACGCTTTGAGAACCTTCGCGGATAAGGTAGGTCTTAACAGGCAGCAAAGAAGTGAATACTGTTGCTACAGCAAATAAAGACACCACAATACTGAAGAGCACTACACCAACGATGAAGTAGGCAAATATTTTAAACAGCAGGATGAATACACCTGCAATACCACGACTACCTTTCTTAGCTACTGCTGTTACTTCTGGGGCTGCAGCTTTCGCACGTTCACTTACCTCCTGACCAAACTGTACAGCTTTATCTTTTACTTCAGTACCAAATTTTTCAGCACGCTCTCTGAAACCTTCCAGATCGCCTTGCACTGTTTGCTTGATATTATTCAAGTCTACTTTCTCACCTTTCATCTCAAGTTTGTCTGCAGCAGAAACTGCTTCAGGTAATACCAACCAGAGAATGATATAGATAATAGTCGCACCTGGACTGAACGAGAAGCTCACAAAATGTGGCAGATCGAAAGGACCATAAGAGAACCATTTGAAAGCAAAAGAGACAAACGGTATCAAAAACAATGCACGGGGTATCCAAGCATTCACCCCAAAGTAATGACCCAAACCACTACACACACCAGCAATCACTTTGTTTTCGGTATCTCTGAAAAGACGCTTACGTGTTGCACCAATTACCTGAGAAGCACTGCTAGGCAATGCCACCCAAAGAATGAGGTAAGGGATCAGCACCACACCAATGGTAACAACCGCGAGGATTCTTACAATCAGTGAATCGATACCGAAATAGTTAGCGAAACCGGCACAAACACCACCCAACACTTTGTTGTTTTCATCGCGATACAAGCGACGCATACCTTGTTCAGGTGCAGCTTGCTGCTGATGAGTGGATTGCTCAGAACCCAGCTGTGATTGCACTTTACTTTCTTCGCCTTCAAATTCTTCAGGGCGACCCATACTGGCGATTACTTGATGTACATCATCATCTGTAATACAAGTGCTGCCTTTTTTCAGGATCTCACCAAATAATTCGGCAATACGACTTTCAATGTCGTTGATGATCTCATCACGTCCTTCCTCGTTGGCGAAGAAACGTCTCAGACTTTCCACATACTGCTTCAGTATGTCGTAGGCAGATTCCTCGATAGGAACAACCCTGCCTTGGAAGTTGATATTGATTACCTTTTTCATGATTTGTCTAGTTTGCGGTTAGAGTTGGGATTGGTTATCGGTGTTTGCAGAAGCATCGAAGGGTTGCGTTAGTGCTTGAACAGCATCGGCTAGTTCCTTCCAAGTGCGCTCCAGCTCTCCATAGAATGCAATACCTTTTTCAGTCATGGAGAAATATTTTCGTGGGGGTCCGCTATTGCTTTCTACCCAGCGGTAAGTCAGCAGTTCTGCATTTTTCAATCTGGTCAGCAGGGGATAGAGTGTACCTTCCAGAATGTGCAGGTTGGCTAACTTCATTCTGTCTACAATATCACTCGGATACACTTCGCCCTGACGGATGATGGACAGGATACAGAATTCCAGTACCCCCTTTCGCATCTGACTTTGTGTGTTTTGAATATCCATAACCTAGTTTTTATTGGGTGGGGCCTCTCGGCGAAATGAAATGACTTAAGCTAAGTGCAAACGCTGAGCAGAAATACGACGCATGTTGCGGATCTTCCACAAATCAGCAGCGCTGAATTGCTTAGTAGCTGTTTTCACTTCTTTAGCCAGGGTTTCTTTTACCTCGGCAGTCAATTGCTCCATGGATGATTTATCCAGTTGGATAAGCAGGTTGTTGTTGTTCGTTTTCATAATAATATGTTTAAGTGTTTTTGAATGCTGTCTTTTGGTTGTCTCCCATTGACAACACAAAGATGGGGATTTATTTGGTACTATGCAACACATAGTACCAAGTTTTTTTAGGTAATGTGTTAGCGCAGATATTGTAAATTACTTAATTAATTGTCTTTCAATTATTTACAAAAATTGCATCTGACTAGGATATGACCAACGGCATTATTTTGTGATGATTGGCGGCAAATCCGGAAAGGACGATTATTCCAACAAATACCTACTTTGCCATATAAATACGCTTATGCAAACCTGGGTTTACTATGCTATTCTCTCTACTTTAACCGGTGGCGCCGCATTGGTTTTTGCCAAAATGGGTATGAAACAAGCCAATGAACATTTGGCCCTCACCATTAGAACAGGTGTATTGTTTTTGATTGTAGTGGTGAATGCCTGGATGGCAGGAGGATTGAAGGATGCCAAAGCCATTCCGCAAAAAGCTTTGTTCTGGTTTGTATTAGCAGGCGTATCTACAGCTGTTTATTGGATCTTCTTTTTCAAAGCGATGAAGACTGCGAATGTATCTGTTGTTTCTACGATTGATAAAGGCAGTATCCTTATTACATTTCTACTATCCTATTTATTGCTAAATGAACCTATCACACCAAGGCTATTGATTGGTGCTACGCTGATTATTGTAGGAACCTTGATCCTAATTAAATGAGTTAACTAGTTTTTTGCTCTTGCTTGGGCACACCGATGATGGATTCAATCACAGATGTGGCAAATGAAACGACAAAGCTGAAGAACAAAGCTGTCCACCAACCTTCTACTTTAAAGCCTGGCACCAATTCTGCTGCCCAGCGAATCATCCATACATTGATGAACAACAGAAAAATACCCAGTGTAAAAACGGTAATGGGTATTGTCAGTAAAATAAGTACCGGCTTAATAAATGTATTGAGCAAACCCAGCACTGCTGCAACAATCAATGCTGTGAGCGTTGAATCAACACTCACGCCTTTCAATAAGTAGGCAGCTATTAACACAGCCAACGCTGTAGCAACAGTTCTAGTGAAAAATCTACCCATATTACACAACAGTTAATGCATAGAATTGATCTTCCTGCAAATACTGCTTGGCCAATGCCTGCACTTCATCTGCAGTAATCGATTGAATAGCTTGTATGCTTTTATAAAAGTATTGTTCATCTAAACCGTGCAACACATAGTTCTTCCAGCGATTGATTATTTGGAATGGACCATCCAAATCGCCAAGTATACTACCCATCATATAATTCTTCACCAAACTGAGCTCTTCATCATCAACCAACTCATTGCGCAGTAAACGCATTTCTTTGTAGACTTCAGTAATTGTAGCCGCACAAACATCTCTGCCGGCTTCTGTGCTAATCATCAATGCTGTTTCGTGCAAATGATTCTGCAGATAACTATAAATACCATAAGTGTAGCCCTTGTCTTCGCGAATATTGGCCATCAATCTTGATCCGAAGAATCCACCAAACAGATTATTCACCACCTGCAGTTTAGGGAAGTCGGGATGATGTCTATTAATAGACGGTGCTGCCATACGAATGGCACCCTGCACACCTGCTGCATCATTGATGATTTCTTGCACTTTCTGACTAGCCGGTTGAATCTGGTGTGAACGAACCGGCTTGTTTTTGCTGAATGGCAGGTGACCAAAAGCTTTGTTCAATTGCGCTTGTATATCTGCAGGCAGTTTACCTGCTACAAATATTTTACAATGCCCGTTCGTATAGTATTCGCGATAATATTGAACCAGGTCTTCTCTTTGTACCGCATCAAAATCTGCAGCAGAAGAATACTTGCCATAAGGATGATCAAAGCCATAGAGGTATTCATCGATCAATCTATTGGCCACAAAATCACACTTCTTCAAATTAACCCGCAGTCTTTGCTGCTGGTTTTGCTTATATATCTGCAACTCCTGCTCTGGAAAAATCGCATCTGTCAGCAACTCTCCCATCACAGGCAATAACTCAGGTAAATGTTTGCTTAGCGTATGTAGTGAAAGAGAAGCTGTTTCATCCGTATAACAGTTTCTATTCAGGTAAGCACCATAAAATTCAAAGTGCTCATTGATGTCAAAAGCGCTACGCTTATTGGTACCGTTCTTCAGGAGAAAGTTAGTGGTTGCAGCAACAATATTTTTCTCTTCAAACCAATTGCCCGCATAAAAAACCATGTCAATCATCAATACATCCTGAGCACCGGCATCGATACTATAGACAGGCGTACCGTTGTCTAATTCAAAATATGTATGCTTACGCAATTGCAGTTCAAATGCTGCGGGATCTGTAATACCGGGGGCTTGTTTCCTATTCAACACCATGTTACTCACTATTTATTTTTCCGCAGATAATGCAACACGTTACTATTGGTTGGCGCAAATAATTGCTGGCTGTAGGTACGAATATCTGCAGCAGTAATTTCCTTATATCGCTGCAGCTCATCGTTCATCAATTGTGCATCGCCCAGCAATTCATAGAATGCCAAGCTATTAGCCCTACTCATCACATTCATATCCTCAAAAGCAATCACGCTCTCTGTCTTGTTCTTAACTTTTTGCAGTTCATGCTCACTAATCACTTCTTCCTGCACTTGCTGCAAAACCGCTTGTACAGCAGCTTCTGCTTTTTCAATGGCAACACCTTCGGCCAACTTACCATCAACAGCCACTAAACCTTTTTCAACTGTACCAAAATGATAACAGTCAATCGAAGCAAACAAACGCTGCTCCTTCACAAGTTGTTGATACAAGCGAGATGAAGCACCACCGCCCAATACTTCTGTAATCAAATCAGCGATATAATAACCCTTATCTAATCTTGCATCCATATGCCAGGTAGCTAAGAATGCGTCCACAGGCACATCAGCTTCTACTACTTGCCTTCTGGCTGCTGTTTGTATTGGCTCTTGTGGCAGATTTCGTACGTATTGATCACCCATTGGAATCGGACCAAACCATTTTGCTGCCAGTTGCTTCACTTGTTCTAATTGCACGTTACCTGCAACAACCAAAATGGCGTTTACCGGACGATAATGTTTGAAGAAGAAAGCTTTCACATCATCAATATGTGCTTTCTCTACATGGCTCAACTCCTTACCAATGGTCATCCAACGATACGGATGCACTTTGTAAGCAAGCTCACGCATCTTGTGCCAGATATCGCCGTATGGCTTATTGATATAGTGTTCTTTAAACTCTTCGCACACCACTTTGCGCTGCACGTCTAAGCTTTTCTCACTAAATGCAAGGCTTAGCATACGGTCGCTCTCTAACCAGAAAGCTGTTTCCAGGTTCTGTGCAGGCACCTGACAATAATAATTGGTTAAATCGTTGGTGGTATAGGCATTGTTTTCTCCACCAGCACGTTGTAAGGGCTCATCATAATCGGGGATATTGATGCTACCACCAAACATGAGGTGTTCAAACAAGTGCGCAAAACCTGTTTTATCAGGATGTTCATCACGCGCACCAACATCATACAATACATTTACCACAGCCATAGGTGTGGATGGATCTTCATGCACCAATACACGAAGTCCGTTGTCTAATACAAATCGCTCAAACTGGATCATAATATTCGGCTGCAATGTACAGGATTGAACGGATAGGCTGGCTGCTCAGCCCCTTTTCCTCCGTATATCGCCAATCCTTAGGGTAAGTACTTTAGGAATACCATTTCGAAAAACTACTATCTGCATGGTAGCACCTGCATTCTGCAGGAGGGTTTTCAAAGTTTTGATATTCTTACTGAAATTATTGTCTACTGCGAAGATGATATCACCCGCTTCAAAACCCGCTTTATGTCCCGGTGTACCGGGAATCACATCAATTACGCGAATCTCCCCATCCAACATGTACACGCCTAAACCGGTGTAAGAATAATCAAATGACTCAGTAAAATGATTATTGGGTTTCAGGTGAATACCCTGCTCAGGATAGTTGATGATCATATTGAATCTACGGAGCAAATCATTCCCAATTAAACCGCCTAACTGCGGATAAGATGTTACATTGAAATCATCTTCAAAAATGTGCGTAGGCACTTTTCTGAACTTGTAGGGACCAATTTTCAATGATTGTACGATTGTATAATCCATGCGTTTTTTACCGCCCAAGCCCTCTACCTGCGTGAGATAGCGCTTTCTGCTTTTTCGGATGATCGCGCTATCTTCTGCAAAATCCTTCGACATCAAAAAACACATGGCAGCACCTGTGTCGAAAATAAATCGCGCATTTACCGATCTGTTGTCTTCCACTTCAAGATAAGGCAGCGGCAATGTGCTGAAACTAGGTTTGAGCAGATAACCACCACGAGGATAACGGAAAGTACCAGGTGAAAACACTTCCAGCTCTTCTTTATCGAAATCTATCCGCACAATAAATCTCCTGAAAAAACTGTAGCCGATAATGCCATCAATCTGAATACCATATACACTGGTGAGTAATTCATAGTCGTTGATGTGAAAATCCAACTTCTCTACCACCAACCCGGGCAGATGCAATGTATGGTTATAGGCGAATGCTACTTTTTTCAATCCTGCAATACCGCGGATGGTTCGATCGGACATAACTGTTGTTACACCCATTTTCGCAGCAGTTGTAGAATCCAAGGAGATACCACCACTGCCAGTATCTAAAATAAAATTGAGTGAGTCTGTATAGCTGTCCAGTGTGCCTCTTAGCATAATAACCCCGCCACTGTACTGCTGAAAGCGAAACCTGGTTAGCAGTTTTGCTTGCGGTGGCACAAATTCTTCCTGTGCCAAGGATGGCAAAAATGGCAGCAGGAGCATAGCAGATATCAAAAACCTCAATAGCACTGTAATAATCAATATTAGTTTGTTTCAACAAATAGACAGCCGAGTTGGTTGCATCGTTGCTTAAATAAGAAAATGGCATCCTGTGGGGCACTATTCAATGGATCAGACTAAAAGACAGAACAAAACCCAGATACTACGTATGGCTTAATTACATTTGCAACATTAAGCGAACGCGTATGCAATTGGCAGATTTGTACCAGAAGGCATTGAACTTTGAGTTCTTGAGTATTGAGGAAGGCATGTTTTTGTTCAAGGAAGCCCCATTATCAGAATTGATGTATGTGGCAGATCAAATGCGCAAACACCATGTACCGCATGGTAAAGTGACCTGGCAGATCGATAGAAATGTGAACACTACCAATGTCTGTATTGCCAATTGTAAGTTTTGCAATTTTTACCGCATTCCAGGCCATGCTGACGCCTATATCACGGATATGGACACTTATCGCAAAAAGATCAGTGAAACCATTAAATATGGTGGCGATCAGTTATTGCTGCAGGGTGGCCACCATCCTGAATTAGGTTTGGATTTCTACACCAACACATTTCGCCAAATCAAGCAAGAGTTTCCAGACATCAAGCTGCACGCGTTAGGCCCCCCAGAAGTAGCGCATATCTGTAAACTGGAAAAAATGAGCCACCATGATGTATTAAAGGCTTTGAAAGAAGCTGGCCTTGATAGCTTACCCGGTGCTGGTGCAGAAATTCTGGTAGATCGTGTACGTCGCTTAATCAGTAAGGGCAAATGTGGTGCTGATGAATGGCTGGATGTGATGCATGAAGCACACAAACTGAATATCACTACTTCTGCCACGATGATGTTTGGCCATGTGGAGACACTGGAAGAACGCTTTATTCACCTTACCCGCATTCGCGAAGTACAGGCCAAAAAGCCAGCAGAAGCCAAAGGTTTCTTGGCTTTCATACCTTGGACATTCCAAGATGTAGATACCTTATTAGCGAGAATCAGAGGCGTACATAACCTGATTACTGCTGAAGAATATATCCGCATGATTGCCATCAGCCGTATCATGCTGCCGAATGTCATCAACATACAAGCCAGCTGGTTAACAGTAGGTAAGCAAACAGCCCAACTCTGTCTGCATGGTGGCGCCAATGATTTCGGCTCTATTATGATTGAGGAAAACGTTGTGAGTGCGGCCGGCGCCCCTCACCGCTTTACCTATAAAACCATGCAGGATGCTATCCGAGAAGCAGGTTTTGAACCTCAGCTCAGAAACCAGCAATATGAATGGAGAGTTGTTCCAGCGGCAATTGAAGAGCAGGTAATCAACTATTAAGCGGGCTAGGCTTAAAGCTCGCTTAAATTCAGGCCCAAAAAGAACTCTTTGCTGCAGAATCCGTAGTATTACATTCTGAAAGCGCAGATATTTGCGCTGTTCCATAGAAGTTTTTATCTTTCCTTCATATCCTTCGCAAAAATCTTGATCACCACCTTTCTGACATTTAAAGGGTATGAACTTGTTTGAAGCTGTACTATATCACGATTATTATGTGTTGAGGGATCAACACAGACTGGACAAAGCTGGAAGCGCCGGTGCACAGATGATTTTCCTTGCATGGGTATTCAATGTGTTGTCCATCCTGTCTATTTGGTTTGTGTATTTGAAATACACGGTAAATCCATACGACCTGGAAGATACCTGGACTTGGCTCCAAAACAATGTAATTATGATCAGAGCCGGTGCCATTCTGGTGCTTTGCTCACTCTATATGATTGCCTACCTGATTTATGGCGGCAAGCAGAAAATGGCCCATGTAGCCAAGAAATACACCCATCTGAATGAGGATGACAAGAAAAATCTGAGCAAGAGAGGTGCCAATTACTTCTACGGCTCTATGTTTCTGGCTATCGTTTCTGTAATCATTGCTTACGGCATATACATCTTGTAATCAGCTATTTACATATTTTTATTTAGCCTATTTTATTAATGATGGACGGTAATAACTGCCCATCATTATTTTTTTTCTTTGTACTGTAACATCTTTGCTTGCCATACGTACCATTTACAGGCAAACCAAAAGATCAACCCTGCTGCATGACAGAAAGAGAATACAATGAGTGTGTGAACCAGTACGCAGATAATGTGTACCGCTTCATCCTGAAAAACCTCAGGCATGAAGAAGACGCACGCGATATTGTACAAACGGCTTTTGAAAAACTTTGGCGCAACAGGGAATCGGTAGAATCTACTAAGTCGAAAAGCTACTTATTCACTGTTGCCTATAATCAGATGATTGACCATATCCGCAAGCACAAGCGGGTACAGTTGAAAGAAGAGTTCAGAGAAGAAGTGCGCGTAGAGCATAAACCAGTCAACGATCTTAGAAAGACGTTAATGGAAGCTTTGGACAGGCTGAATGAAACGCAAAGAAGTCTGGTGATGCTGAAAGACTACGAAGGCTATAGTTATGAAGAGATTGGTAAAATCACCGGTCTGAATGAAAGTCAGGTAAAAGTATACCTGCACAGAGCTAGATTAACCTTGAGAAACTATTTGGTGAGTAAAGAAAACGTATTGTAAACATGCATATCAACCGCGATAATTACGAAAGCTGGTTTCTGCTCTACATAGACGCAGAACTTTCTGCTGAAGAACAGCAGGAAGTAGAAGCTTTTGTAGCCGCAAATCCAGACCTACAAGCAGAGTTGGATTTGCTGTTGGATACTCGGTTGACAGACGATACGCCTCTTGTTTTTGACAAAACAAGCTTACTGCGTAGTGAATACACGGCCATCAATAGCGATAATTGTGATGAGCAATTTTTACTCTATGTAGATGATGAGCTTGATGCTGTTGCTACAGCAGCAGTAGAAACTTTTGTACTGCAACATCCGGAAAAGCAAGATGCTTTCACTCTGCTGAAGCAAACCAAGTTGCAGCCCGAGCAAATTATTTTTCCTGATAAAGCTTCCTTGTATAGAGAAGAGAAAAAGGAAAGACCTGTTATTTTCATGCAATGGCGTAAACTGGCCGTAGCTGCTGCATTGATTGGCATGGCGGTATTGGTTTGGACGATTGTACCACAAGACCCAACATCAACAGCATCATTCGCCGATAATTCCGCACCTGCTCAAGCAGGAAACACCACTAATCAGCAAAGCGCAGATGCTTCTTCTAGTGCTACCAATCAAGTAATTGCAGCAGAACAAACTTTTGCAGCCAACAATACAAATAACCAATCAAATCAGCAGCAGCAAATTCGTTTTGCAAATGATGTTGCTGAAAAAAATACCAATCTTCCTGTAACAAATGATATACTCAATCGTCAGGAAGATGTGATTGCTAGTGTAACAGATGATAGCAAGACAGGTACCCAAGCTAACATCAATAACACCATCAACACAGCAGCTACCATCACCATGGATCCGGTTATGGTGGCAGCAAAAGCGGAAGACAATCCTGCAAACAAAAACAATATCATGCAGCAGGCTGTTTACCGCGAACTGGATACAGACGATGACAGAAAAACCTTGTATCTCGGCGCTGTAGAAATCAATAAAGACAAGCTCCGCGGTATTTTCAGAAAAGCTTCCTCACTATTCAAATCAAAAGTGAAGCAAGCAGAACCTGAAGAAGAGGAAAACAGCTCATCTACCGTAAACAGTGCTCCTACCAGATCATCATTAGATTAACTTTTTAAAGAGAGATATATGAAACATGCAGTCATCGCCCTGGCAGCCTTCCTCGCTGTATCTACAGGCTTCGCTCAGGAAAAAACAGACACCGTTAAAGTGGGCAATTTTGTGATCATCAAGAAAAATGCATCCGGCTCAGACAGCAAGGAAACACGCATCCAGAATGATGACAAAACCATCAACATTAAGATCAATACGGATAAAAAGAAAAAGAAGAAAAATCTGAGCACCAATTGGTGGATCTTAGATCTTGGCTTTGCAAACTATCGCGATCAAACCAATTATGCAACGGCTGTACCAGGCAATGCGTATTTCAGACAACTGAATACTGCTGCAGGCCCCGTAAACAGCAATAGCTATCGCCTCAATACAGGTAAGTCATCTAACGTAAACCTGTGGTTCTTCATGCAGAAGCTGAATGTAGCCAACCATGTACTCAACCTGAAATATGGTGCAGGTTTGGAGATGTATAATTTCCGTTATGACTCACGGATTAGCTATAGAAAAGACATCAACAATATGCCTTACGTATTCAACGACACGGTTGCCTTTCAAAAGAATAAACTCTATGCAGGTTATTTAACCGTTCCAGTGATTCTGAATATCGACTTCACCCCTAACAGTCGTAAAGGCTTTAGTATGAGTGCCGGTGTAAGTGCTGGTTACCTGATTGCCTCACGCAATAAGCAGGAAAGTGGCGAAAGAGGTAAGCAGAAATTCAAGCAAGACTTCGATATGGAACCTTGGCGCTTGGCTGCTATAGCTGAACTTGGCCTTGGTCCGGTACGCCTCTACGGCAGCTATAGCCTGAACACATTACAAAAGAACAACACTCGCTTGGAGCAGTATCCTTACGCTGTAGGTATACGCTTAAGTAACTGGTAAGATTTTTCTCAGAACCATTTCTCATGCAACGCCCCCTATTTAGGGGGTGTTTCATTTAACGTTTTTGCACCGTTTTCTTAAGCAAATTTTAGGTAAAACCTTGTCTGTCACACAATTTCCCCCATTAATTTGCGTTCCTATAAGGCAAAATTGTCCGTATGAAAAAAATGATTCGCATTGGTGTTCTAGCCATCATTTTTTTCAGCCACGCATCTTATACCAAGCTGGCTGATAAGGATACCTATTTCATTTTGGTTGATAAGAGCGACGGTCAGCTGAAAGTCTATGAAGGCGATCAGTGGCTAGTAAGTTATCCTGTTGTATTTGGCAACAGCGATAGAGGCGACAAACTAATGCAAGGTGATCGACGCACGCCAGAGGGTACATTCCACATCATGAACAAGTACAAACACGCTAAGTGGAGCCGCTTCATGATGATTGATTACCCCAATAAGGAGAGCTTCGAAAAATTCAATCAACGCAAAGCACAGGGATTGATTCCACCCAATGCACAAATTGGTGGCGCTATCGGCATTCATGGCACTTGGCCGCATGAAGATTTTGCGATAGACAATAAAGTAAACTGGACAGAAGGTTGTGTAAGTACCAAGAACTTGTACATCGAAAAACTATTCGAAGTTATTCCAGTAGGTACGACAGTTATTATTCAGCAATAGAAGAACCAACATAGATTAGATGAAAAGTCCCGCTCAATGGCGGGACTTTCTTTTATCATTCTCTTGATAATGCTTATTCAATAGTTGCAGCACCAAAATAAGGCTGCAGCACTTTTGGTATGCGAATACCGTTTTCTGTTTGATGATTCTCTAACAACGCAGCATAGATTCTAGGCAAGGCTAATGAACTACCGTTGAGACTGTGTACCAGTTGTGTTTTACCATCAGCACCTTTAAAACGACACTTCATTCTATTGGCCTGGAAGCTTTCGAAATTGCTCACACTGCTTACTTCCAACCAGCGCTCTTGCGCTGCACTATATACTTCAAAATCGTAGGTTATGGCAGAAGCAAAACTCATATCGCCACCACATAGGCGCAGGATACGATAAGGCAATTCCAGACTTGCCACTAATCCTTCCACATGAGCTACCATTTCATCTAAAACAGCATGGCTCTTATCTGGATGCACCATTTGAATAATCTCTACTTTTTCGAATTGGTGTAAACGGTTTAGACCACGTACATCCTTACCATAACTACCTGCTTCTCTTCTGAAACAAGGTGAGTAAGCAGTCATCTTCACCGGCAGGTCAGACTCTTTCAAAATAACATCACGGTACACATTGGTTACAGGCACTTCCGCAGTAGGAATCATGTAGAAATTGTCTACAGGCATATGGTACATCTGGCCTTCTTTATCAGGCAGCTGACCGGTACCATAACCACTGGCTTCATTCACCATGAAAGGCGGCAAATATTCCAAGTAACCCGCCTGTGTATTAAAATCCAGAAAATACTGAATCAACGCTCTTTGTAAACGAGCGCCCTTACCAATATAAAAAGGGAAACCGCTACCGGTTACTTTATTGCCCAGTTCAAAATCAATCAGGTTAAACTGCTTGGCCAGATCCCAGTGCGGTTTGGCATTAGCAGGAAGCTGAGGCTGAGGGCCACCTGTCTTTACCGTAAGATTGTCTTCTGCAGAACGGCCTTCCGGAACAATATCCGCTGGAAGATTAGGTAACTGCACCAATGTTTGCTGCAGCTGTTCTTCTGTTTCGGCCATCTTGGCTTTCAATGGATCCAGTTCAGTCTTCCATGTGGCCACTTGTGCTTTTAGCGCTTCCGCAGCGTCTTTTTCGCCCTTACCCATCAGCATACCAATCTCTTTGGAAGAGCTATTTACCTTAGCCTGAATCGCATCGAACTCAGCCTGAATTTTCTTACGCTGATCATCCAACTCAATAATGGTATCTACCAAACCGAGGTTCTGTACATGTTTCTTAGCCAGTCTCTTTTTAACGCCTTCCGGATCGTTCCGCAGCACCGCTACCTGTAACATATCGACAATTTTGCGCAAAGATAACCCACGTGCAGCACAACCCTTTACCTTTGCCCGCATGTTTGTATCAGATGATTTGCAGCAACGATGGTGGGCTTTGGAAGCCAAAATGATGGACAGATTTGGTAAGAAGCCCGATCTGGAGGCAGTTTTATTCTTAATCGGCATGCAGGAAACCGGCTTTATTCAAGAGAAAATCTCTAAAGAACAGAAGCAAGACCTCATGCATGTGGCGGTTTGTACGGTATTATCAGCAAGTGGTTATTACCAATTGGAAGGCAAGGATGAAGAAGGTTGGCCACATTTCCATCAGGTGAAAGCCCTGCCGGATATGCCTATGCCCGAGCAGGAGAATTTCATTAAAGACCATGTGCTCTTGTATTTTCAGCAGCAAGGTTTTTAAAAGCCGGATTTTACATTCAGATACGCAATTTTTATTCAATATTTGCAGGACTTAAAACCAAGATCATGAACTTTCCTTCTGACGTACGCTACACCAAAGACCACGAATGGATTAAGCTGGATGGCAATATTGCTACCATTGGTATTACCGATTTTGCACAGCATGAGCTGGGCGATATCGTATATGTAGACATCTCCAGCGTTGGTAAAGCCATGAATGCGCATGAAGTATTTGGTACCGTAGAAGCGGTAAAAACAGTAAGTGATCTTTACCTCCCCGTTAGCGGAACAATTGCAGAAGTAAACAGTCTGCTGGAAAAACAGCCAGAGTTGGTGAACAACGATCCTTATGGCGATGGCTGGATGATCAAGATGACTGTAAACGACCCTGCTGAAGTGGCCGCCCTGATGGATAGCGCCGCTTATCAGGCCTTGGTTGGATAATTTTTTCGGTTTTAAAACCGAACCTTATGCTTTTGCGTATATCAGTGTAACATCTGAATATACAACCCCAACCGATTGGAAGCAGTACAACAATACAGCGAGACAGAGCTGGTCTATCTGCTAAAACAACGCAGTGAATCCGCATTCAGCTACCTGTACGATCATTACGCACAGTCGCTCAATGCCGTGATACTTAACATTGTGCCCGATCATGACCTCGTGCAGGACGTTCTGCAGGAAGTATTTGTCAAGATCTGGAAGCAGATAGAAAGCTACGATGCACAGAAAGGAAGATTGTTCACCTGGATGCTGAACATAGCTCGTAATGCTGCCATTGATTTGGTGCGCAGCAAAGGCTATCGCAAACAACAGCAAAGCAGCGAGTTAACAGATCGCACTGCAGAAAACGCAGGTTCAAGCCAGGTAGCAACCGACCATATTGGCTTGCGTAAATTGGTATATCAGCTGAAAGAAGAGCAACGTGTTCTTGTAGAACTCTCCTATTTTCAAGGCTATACCCAAGAAGAAATTGCGCAACTATTACAAATTCCTCTGGGCACCGTTAAGACCCGTCTTCGCGCAGCATTAACCCAATTGAGATCATCTATCAAAGCATAATGGATATACAGGCATACATACAAAGCGGCATCATTGAAAGCTATGTGCTTGGCTTAGCTGATGCGGATGAAACAGCAGAACTGCTGCGTATGCGCGATCAGTATCCCGAAGTTGCAGCAGCGATTGAGCAATTCGAAACAGCACTAAAGCAACAACTGGAAAACAGCGCACCACCACCAGCCCCCGCAGTAAAAGCAGCATTGATGCAAGAACTAGCGCCAGAATTCAGCAAGCCTGCGGTAGTGAAGCCAATGCGCTCATGGTTACGCTATGCAGCCGCCGCATCCATTATTCTCTTGATCGGCAGTGCTAGTCTGAATTTGTATTTATACAATGAGGTAAACGAAACAAAAGGAAAATATCAAGCATTACTGACTGAAAAGAATTCGGTAATAGCCGACAACAAGATATACCAGACCAAAATGCAGGATATGCTTAACAGCCTGCAGATGATGAATGACCCTGCGATGCGTAAAGTGATGATGCCGGGCGTGAAAGGCAAGGAACAAATGATGACAACAGTATATTGGGACAGTAGAAATAAAGATGTGTATGTTTTCAATAACAATATGCCTGCTGCACCGGCTGGGTTCTCTTATCAGTTATGGGCCATTGTAGACGGTAAGCCTGTTGATGCAGGTGTGATGGACAATTGCTCAGGTTTATGCAGAATGAAGAATATTCCTAAGGCCGAAATGTTTGCCATTACATTGGAAAAAGCAGGTGGCAGTCCTGTACCTACACTCACGCAATTACAAGTAGCAGGCAAGGTGTAAATCTGAACAAAGTTTTCGATCGTATATACTGTGTACGCTGCCTTCGGCAGTTTGTATACAGATGGAGGGAGCTGGCAATGCCGGCTCCCTTATTTTTGTGCCATGCCGCAAGTGCCCTACCGATACTATATACCAGGACTCATCTGGTTTACCACACTCACCGTCCTGTTGGTTATTCCAGGCTCTACTTTACCTAAGAATCCATTTTTCGAACTATTACAAATTGATAAGTGGGTGCATATTTTTCTGTTTGCTGGGCTTTTGCTTTTGTGGACACTTCCTGCCGCCTATGCCGGAATACCAATTGCTAAAAGGCGTAGTTGGAATATTAGCATGCTGTTGATGGCTATCAGCTTTGGCATCGTCATGGAATTTGTACAGGAAAATTGGATTCCTAACCGATCTTTTGAAGCCGCAGATATGCTCGCAGATAGTGCCGGATCTATCATTGGTTGGTTCTTGAGTAAAACATATTGGCACAAATGCGCAAAAAAGAAGCCCCTGTAGAAACAGGGGCCGCAACCAAAACTAACTGCTTATGAGAAAAATAACTTGCTTGTTTGTTCTCTGAAGTATTTATTGCAAACCCGGTGCCAAACTTTTATCTGCTTTGTTAAAACCCTCTTAATAGATACCGTTTGTTTTGCGACCGTTGTCTATTGCAAACTTCTTAATTAAGACAAACTTCTATGTCATCAGTTTAACACATTACTGTTAAACACCCGTTAATGACAGGATACAGCTGTATTTGCTGTGTTCTGCATCATCGGACTGATATAGGGAATACCCAAATTCATTCCCCGCAAAATCAACATTACTGCCATACAAGCCACTACATAAGGCATGGCTTTTTTAATCATATTTCTGGTGCTGATGCTTACCATCATACCAAAATAAGACAAGAGAAACATGGCCGGCAGTGTACCAATACCATAAGCTGCCATAAAGCCAACGCCTCCTTCAACTGTTCCTGCTGCCAAAGCCCCTGTAATAGCCAGATACACCATACCGCAAGGCAATAACCCATTGGCCATACCCAAAACAAATAATCCAGGAATACTTTGTTGCTGTAAACGTGCTGCAATAAAATCCTGTACAGCTTGTTGCAGTTTATCAAAACTGCGGATATGCACATAGTTCTTCCCTACAGAAGTTTGTATAAGTATCAATAAGACCACAATGCCTAAAGCAATTGAAAACCACTGTTGAAATCCACCCAAATACACGGATCTACCTGCAATACCGAATAACAAGCCCATGAGCGCATAAGTAAACACTCTGCCCAGATTGTATAACAGAATGCCCATCATCTTTTGCTGCTTAGGCAAGAAATGTACCGGCAAGGCAAAAGCAATTGGCCCGCACATACCCACACAGTGAAAACTACTCAATGCGCCAAGCGCTACACCAGATAATATGGTTTGCCAAATCAACATTATTCTACAGAAAGATTTTCTTCCATATAATATTCCTTGCCACCACTAGCCCATTTGATTTTTAAAACAAAACGAGTATTGGCAATTGTTTTCTTGCTGATTTGCTGCAAGCCATTGGCATCGGTTTGTACTGCTACACGATGATCCAACTTACTATTGGTAGGGCAATAGAAGTACACTTCACCCTGCAAAGGCTGACCTTGCAACTCTTTGGGATACCGAATCACTACAGCATCACTATTCTGTGAAATCATGATTTTACTAAGATCAGCTGCATTTTGCTTACCATCAATCTTTTCTTGATAACGCAATTCTTCTTTGTAGTAATCCTTACTCACCAACTCAAAGTTGGTGGTAACTGCTTTGTACACCAATGTTGCCATCAACAATGCAAAGACAACAAATACCAATATCAGTTTATTTCCCCAGTGAAACTTCATAGCATATTTTTTAATTCGCGACAGGTCCCAAGAAGCTAGAGCTAGAGCTCGCTATCTTCCTATCGCCCTCATATAAACCTAATCTAATCTTTGTTTTGCGTTCGTGAATGTTCTTCTTCGGCAAGACCACAAAGAAGGATCCTGAACCCTGACCCTCTTTCACTACATGAATGGTTGGCTTACCAATGACTTCCACCTTACCATCTATACCCTCAAGTCTGATACTTAGGGGTATATCTTGGGTTGTCTTATTCACCATCTTTATATTGTACAAGTTAGAGACACTATCTGTCCCTCTTTCCTGAAATAACATTCCAGGTGTACGCATCACCGTTGCGTCTACATCTGCCCTAGTAGCCAACAATACAGATAATAAGATTAACACCACCCCTAGAACACCAGTATACAATTTCATCCTAGTTGTATAACGCAGGGGCTCACCATTCGCAATGGAGTTTTCAGATGCATATCTAATCAAACCACGAGGTTTACCTATTTTATCCATGATACTATCACAAGCATCAATACAAGCGGTACAACCTACGCACTCCATTTGTACGCCATTGCGGATATCAATACCAGTAGGACAAACACGCACACACTGATGGCAGTCGATACAATCGCCTAATGCTGTATCCTGGTTTTTCTTGGCATTGCCTCTAGGCTCGCCACGCTTATAGTCGTACGCTACAATCATGGAGTTCTTATCCAGCAACACACTCTGCAATCTGCCATAGGGACATACTACAATGCAAGCCTGTTCACGGAAGAAAGCATATACAGCATAAAAAACCGCACTGAATACTAGAATAGCAGAAAATCCAACGACATGTTCACTAATCGGTTCAACAATAATTTTTTCCAATTCTTTGATTCCAATGATATAGGCTAGAAAGAAATTGGCAATCACGAAAGAGAGCATATAGAAAACCAAATGCTTCAAGCCAACTTTAGCAATTTTCTTACCTGTCCAAGGTGCATTTTTCAATAAACGTTGTGCAGGTGCATCACCCAAAATCCAGTACTCAACTTTGCGGAACATCATTTCCATGAAGTTGGTTTGCGGACAAGCCCAACCGCAAAACAAGCGACCAAAAGCAGCGGTAAACAGAATAATGAAGACCACAAAGGTGATCATCGTAAGACCGAAAATAAAAAAGTCCTGAGGCCAGAACACCTTACCGAATAAGATAAAACGCGCATTGGGAATATTAAACAAAAAGAGTGGTCTTCCATCAATATGTACAAATGGTAAACCAAAGAATACAATAAAATAAAAAACACTTAAGATGGTTCTGATATTATAAAACTTACCCTTAGGCTTATGCGCATAGATCCACTTTCGTTTGCCATGCTCATCTACTGTACCTATCCTATCACGGAAAGCTTCTGTTTGAATCTCATTCAGATGATCAATCTCACTAAACATAACCACTACTTTTAAAAGTTTAAAATGCCTGTGGATAGTCCACAGGCATTGATATTATTGAAGCGCAGCAATCTTAGGCTTAGCCGAATCAGCAGCTGCGCCTTCAGGAGCGCTCTCTTGGAACAAACTACCCTGCGGCTCTTTGGGGTTAGCAGGCTTGGTTCCTTTCAAGCTTTTGATGTAGCTGGTAACCTGAGCCATTTGTACCGGAGAAAGATCATCCTTCCAACTACGCATCCCTTTTTCAGGAACGCCATACTTGATGGTTTTGAAAATATCTTTCACGGCTCCACCATGCAACCAATAATCATCTGTAAGATTAGGACCTACACTACCTCCACCATCTGCCAAGTGACAAGCTGCACAATTCGTAGCAAAAACATTCTTACCAGCGGCCAAAGCAGATGCATCTGTCAAGAGCACTACCGTATTCTCATCCACATTATTGGCAGATTTTTTCAAGTATGCTTCTTTCTCTGCTTCCGCTTTTTGCATAGCGATAGTATATTCTTCTCCGCTTAATGGCGCTGTATGCGATACGTGATACCTCCACAAGTAAATACCAGCAAACACAATCGTTACATAGAAACCATACAGCCACCAGGGTGGAAGACGGTTATCCAGTTCGCGAATACCATCATAGTTATGGCCCAGATCAATCTTCGCTTCTTCTTTCAGCGGACGGAAACTATTCAGCTTATCCCACCACTTCGTCCAACTACTTTCTTCTGCAACCGCTTGAACAGCTGGGTTAGCTGTTGCTGCAGTAAGTGCAGCTTCTTTCGCCAACAAGAGTTTCAGGTTATACAACAAACCAATCAAAATAGCCAGCTCAATTAATATCACTGCCAGCAAAGAATAGAAAGACACTTGTGAAAGTCCGGCAACTAAGGTAACCGGCTCAGCGGCTGGTGTATCTTGTGCCATTGCTGCTGTACTGAAAGTTAGCAGGACAATAACAGACAGGATTTTAGTTGTGCCGGAATTGGTTTCCCTGTAGCGCTGCAGGTACATCTTTGCTGCACCAATCACCACATTAGCAAGTAACGCGATAGCCAGCAAAAGACCGAATATCACCACCAGCATCACAACAGCTACCGGATTCGATAACTCTGATTGTTTTGGTGGGCCGGCTGCAAATGCACCTGCAGGGGCTAACAAGGCCGCAGTAACCACTACTGCTTTTTGTAACCAACTGTACACTGTATGAAGAAAAGATTTCATATTGGTTGTTTTAAGGTTGGGTTATGATTTTGAATCGGAATGATCGAATGGAATTTCACTCAAATGAGTGATGAGTTTTTTATCTGCTTTGAATACCCATATTGCCATAAAAACAAAGAAGGTAAAGAAGAGCATGAATGAACCTAAGCCATAAACACTTACACCAGTGATCGATTCCAGATAATTAATAAACTTCATAGATCGAATTTTACTTGAGTGATGCTACCTGCGTTTTTTGCTCACCTTTGATATCTACACCTACACGCTGCAGGTAAGCAATCAGTGCAACGATTTCCGCATCAGCTGTTGTCTCAATTTTATCTTTTTTCAGATTTTCCTTGATCTTATTCGCCTGTACCATCAAGTCAGTATTGGCTTGTGCATCATATCCTTCCGGATAAGGTACACCCAATGTTTGCATAGCCCTGATTTTCGCAGGTGTCAATGTTGTATCAATCTTTGTGTCAAGCAACCAAGGATACTGAGGCATAATAGAACCAGGCGACATGGTACGTGGATCCAGCATGTGGTTATAGTGCCAGCTGTCTGGATATTTACCACCGATACGTGCAAGATCCGGACCCGTACGCTTACTACCCCACTGGAATGGGTGATCATAAACGAATTCACCAGCTTTGCTATACTCGCCATAACGAGCTACCTCATCTCTGAATGGACGAACCATTTGTGAGTGACAAGTATAACAACCTTCTTTCACGTAGATATCTCTACCCTGTAACTCTAATGGAGTATATGGCTTCACTGAAGCAATGGTTGGAATATTGCTCTTAATCAGGAAAGTAGGAATCAACTCTAGTAAACCACCAATAGCAACAAGGATAAAACTGAATACCAACATTTGTACGGGCTTACGCTCAATCCAGCGGTGCCAGTATTCCTTGCCATGTGTTTCAATCACTTTAGGTAATGGTGCAGCTTCTGCAGCTTCATCAGCAACCAAGCTGCCACTTTTCACTGTCTTCACCAGATTATACACCATGATAAATACACCAGAGATATAGAGCAAACCACCAACACTTCTGGTGATATACATCGGTATAATATGGGTAACTGTTTCCAAAAACTGGAATTTCAACTGACCTTCTTCAGTAAACTGCTTCCACATCATTGCCTGAGTGAAACCAGCCCAATACAAAGGCAATGCATACAATACAATACCCATGGTACCAACCCAGAAGTGGGTTGTTGCCAATTTCTTTGAATACAATTGCGTACCGAAAATGCGTGGGATCATCCAATACAACATACCAAAGGCGATAAAGCCGTTCCAGCCCATGGCACCAATGTGTACGTGCGCAATTGTCCAGTCTGTAAAGTGTGAAATCGCGTTTACATTTTTCAAGCTCAGCAATGGACCTTCAAAAGTGGACATACCATAACAGGTTACAGCCACTACCATAAATTTCAACACAGGATCTTCTCTTACTTTATCCCATGCACCACGCAGGGTAAACAAACCGTTCAGCATACCACCCCAGCTTGGTGCAATCAGCATGATGCTGAAAACAGTACCAAGGCTCTGTGCCCAATCAGGCAAAGCCGTATATAACAAGTGGTGCGGACCAGCCCAGATATAGATAAAGATCAGCGCCCAGAAGTGGATGATCGACAAACGATAACTATATACAGGTCTGTTCGCAGCTTTTGGCATGAAATAGTACATCAAACCCAGTACAGGTGTGGTTAAGAAGAAAGCCACAGCGTTGTGACCATACCACCATTGTACCAATGCATCTTGCACACCAGCATACCAGCTATAACTTTTCAGTGGAGAGAAAGGAATTTCGAAAGAGTTCACGATATGCAGCATAGCTACAGTAACCCAAGTAGCGATGTAAAACCAAATAGCTACATACAAATGGCTTTCGCGACGCGTTAAGATAGTACCGAACATATTGATACCAAATACCACCCAAACTAGGGTGATGGCGATATCAATAGGCCATTCCAGTTCTGCATACTCCTTACCGGTTGTGTAACCCATAAAGAGCGTTAACGCAGCTGCAACAATGATCAGCTGCCAGCCCCAGAAGTGAATCTTACTGAGCAGATCGCTAAACATACGCGCTTTACACAAACGCTGCAGAGAATAATAAATACCGGCAAAAATGCAGTTACCTACAAAGGCAAAGATCACTGCATTGGTATGCACTGGTCTTAGGCGACCAAACGTTGTTGGTGCAAAGTTGAAACTTGCCGCAGGCAGATAAAACTGGATAGCTACCAGTAAACCGGCAAGCATACCTACAATACCCCACAAAACTGTGGCGTATGCAAAATTCTTCACCGTCCGGTTGTCGTAGTAAAATTGTTCTACTTGCATATCAGTTGGTTGATTTAGGGTGCTGGTTGAAAAATGAATAATTAATTACTAGGCTTATTATCATCAAATAGTATACGTACTGGGGGGCTAGCTTCATCATCGTACTGACCGTTTTTCACGCTCCAGATGAAAGCTGCCAGGAACAGACCGGCAACAGAAATACTTGCGAGTAGCAGAACAATGATTACACTCATAGTGTGTAGTATAATAATATGGTCAAAAATATTTCGCCACAAAAGCAGGGTAAATGATATAACTCAACCACCCTTATGATTTTTGTCATGTTTTTGTCAGCCGTTTAACCAAATGCTTTTCAATTGCTTAGGATAGTAAACAGTTTTTAGTTCAACCGCATTTTCCAAGCGAAGAAATTACTGAGTCCGTAGGTTATGAAAAGAATGCTGATGGTACTTGCCGGCATCAAAATAGCTGCAATCATTGGCGATAGTTGCGCTGTAACCGCAAAAGACACACCAATGACGTTATAGATGATGGATACCACGAAAGCCGCCATCACCACATGTTTATTGGCACGACACAACCGAATAATGTGTAAAAGCCTGGGCAGTTGAGCCGCTTCCATGATGGCATCACTTGCAGGCGTGAAATTGTTGCTGTTCTCTGTAACAGCTATGCCAATATCGGCTTGTCTTAATGCACCGGCATCATTCAAGCCATCGCCCACCATCATCACTTTATGCCCAGCATGTTGTAATTGCTTCACCACTTCCAGCTTGTCTTCCGGCTTTTGATTAAAGAGGATATGTGCCTGAAAGCCAAGTAACTCTTGTAAGTATTGTTGTTCCCCTGCATTATCGCCACTGAGTACGGCTAGATCATAACGCTTACGCAAATGACGAATCATGGCAGGTACCTGATCGCGATAATGATTCCTAACAGTGAATCTGCCCAACACTTCTTCTTCAATCGCGATGTAGACAGCGGTATCAAACTCTCTGTCTTGCTGATGTGTCACAAAAGCTTTTGAGCCAATAGTCACCAGCACACCATTCACAAAACCTTCAATACCCTTACCAGCTTGCTCACTAAATGCTACTACATCCAACTTACGCACTTCACCCAAACTCGTCACAATGGCGCGACTCATCGGGTGAGTTGACTGTGCAGCTAATGATACGATCAGTTGCTTTTGTTCTTTAGTGAGTGATTTACCATCGAAACGAATATCTTGACCTGTTCCGGTAGTTAACGTGCCTGTTTTATCAAAAACGATATAATCCGCATTGGCCATTTCTTCGATGGCTTGCGCATTGCGCATGTATACTTGTTTGCGACCAAGAATGCGTAGGATATGTCCGTTGGTGAATGTATTGCTCAACAGCAAAGCACAAGGACAAGCAACAATTAGTACGGCAGTAACAGAAGGCCAGATATTCGCCGGATTGTTGACATACCAATAAGCTGCTGCAGTTGCCGCAATGGCTAATACGAACCAAGTAAAATATCGACTAAGCAAGTGTACAAAAGAACGTTCTTCATACTGCTTATCTTGCTTCAATTCATCCCTATTCCACAAACGTGTTAAATAACTTTGAGAAACCTCTTTAATAACGAGTATTTCAATATTGCCACCAATTTGTTTACCGCCTGCGTAGACAATTTCACCCATCTCTTTTTCAACCGGCACACTTTCACCGGTAACAAAACTGTAATCAATCAAAGCTTTACCTCTAGTGAGAATACCGTCTGCAGGAATCAATTCTTGGTGATGAATCAGTAAAGTATCATCTAACTGCACAGCAGGCAGACTAGCAGTCTCTTCTTTTCCATCACGCAAGCGTGTAACAGCAATAGGAAAATAAGAAGTATAGTCACGTTCAAACGAAAGCTGTTCATAGGTTTTGTCTTGTAGCACTCTACCCACCAACATAAAGAATACAATACCACTCATGCTGTCGAAATAGCCACTACCGGTATCTGTAAGCACTTCATACAAACTACGTCCGAATGTTACCCAAATGGCCAGCACAATGGGTGCATCAATGTTGAGAAAGCGATGTTTCAAACTCTTCCAAGCACTACTGTAAAATTCTGTTGCACTGTAAAAGAACACAGGCAAGCTCAGTATCAGATTCAGGTAGCGGAAAAGGTTCACCAGATGCTGCTCTTTCGTATCAATACCCAAATACTCAGGAAAGCTCATGAGCATGATATTGGCAAAGCAAAATCCAGCAACACCCAGTTTGAAGATTTTTGACTTATCGAAAAAGTTTTTCCGCTTAGATAAATTCTGTAAACTGATATAAGGCTCATAACCAATACTGGTAAGCAGTTCAGCAACCTGACGCATACTCATATCGGTATGGTTAAAAACGATTTCAGCCTCTTTACGCGTAAAATTCACCTTACTGCTGATGATAAAAGGATTAATACGATGCAGGTTTTCGAGCAACCACAAACAACTACTGCAATGCATCTGCGGCAAATAGAAAGTTACATGGGTTTGCTGCTCGTCTTGATAACTAGTAAGAGATTGTTTGATACCTGGATCATCTAGAAACGCAAACTTCCCTTCTCTCACTTTAATCTTCTGACTGTTACCCGGATTATTACTGATGGTATAATAATCACACATCCCACTTTTATTCAGGATTTCAAATACCATCTTACAGCCTTCGCAACAGAAAGCTTTTTCATGTGCATGAATAGGTGCTGTACCGCAGTCTTCGCCGCAGTGGTAACAACTGGTATGTTGTGCCGTTGTAGATGTAAGCATGTACTAAATCAATGATGATGATGTCCGTGATGTGCTTTAGCTGGTTTACCTGTTACTTTTGGATAAAGCAGATTTTGTTCTACGTGAATCCATTGCAACACTTTTGTTTCCAATGTGAATAGTTCATTCAAACATTCACGCCATTCTGTGGAAGCATTTGGGGTTGGGCTGAAATTATTCAGCAACTGACGCAAACGCTGCATCAGGTTAATGATGACTTGATGGGTGTTATGGATATTCTCAAAAACTTTATGCTCCAGACATGGTCCTGAACCATCCATTTTTACTGTACCCTTATAATTTCTTTTGATGCAGGGGTATACAATGCCGGATTGCTTCAAGAACAAGTGCTTGACTTCATCTTCTAATTTGGAGAAAACCAATTGTACCAGTTCTGCAACTGAAACAGGGAGCTCTTTGATCTGAGGGTTGGTTAGTAGAAAAGACTCTATCTTCTGACAAGAGGCATTGATTTCTGGCTGAAACTCAAATTGAATGAGATTGCAGAGACCTTCAGGCGTGAGCGCTTCTTGTGAACGGGTTTCCAATCGATGCAGGAACATACAACACAATTTACGTGCAAGGTATTGTCCTGCTTAGCGCTTAACTATGACTCAACTCATTGTAACACATGATTTTTGTCATGTTTACCATGACATGCTGTAGCATTAATCCTGCAGATTAGCGGTGCGTACCAAATCCTTCACTTTCATGATGCGGATTCGTTTACCATCTAAATCGATAATACCATCTTTCTTAAACTCTGATAAAAGACGGATAGTAGATTCCGTTGCTGTGCCAACGAGATTGGCAATTTCTTCTCTGGATAAACGCACATTCAGTGTAGTACCATCCTGCTCGAAACCATACGTTTCTTTGATGAAGAGCAAGGTTTCTGCCAAACGCTCACGTACTGGCTTTTGTGCAAGGTGGGTAATTTTTACTTCAGCTTTATGCAGTTCATCACTCAACATTTTCATCATTTCAAAAGCCAAACCAGCGTCATGTTTCAATGCATGCACAAACAAATCTTTTGGCACAAAACATACCTGTGTATCTTCCAAAGCAATTGCGGAAGAACCGTAACGATCTCCGCTCAGCAGCGCTCGGTAGCCCATAATATCGCCGCCTTTCAATAACCTAGTGATATGCTCTTTACCATCATCTCCAAGATGTGATAACTTGATCTTTCCTTCATTGATACAGTAAACACCAAAAGGGTAAGCGCCCTCATGAAAAATTACCTGTCCCTTCTTATATGTATTACAGACTTTCTGCAAGTTGATCTCTTCCAAGAACTCGCTTTTCGCTTTACAGAGTACTGACGTAAAGCGATGTGCGCAGTACTGACATTGTGTGTGATCAACTTCGGCTTTCATATAAGAACAGTTGTTAATTCAAATCTAAGTATTTCAACGCTATCTGATGGGTTTTTTCTTGTTTAAATTATTGATTTACAACATTTTGTAAAAGAAAAGTGCAAGCATCTTGGAACAAAAAAAATACATAATGTGCTGAAAATGGGGCGAAACTACAATTAATGCTATGCAAATCAATGAATTAAGTCAAAATCAGACATCTAATTTGGTTTAATATACTTGTAAAATTACTTCAACAGAAAAGTCCGCTATCCCTTGTGCTAGGGTAACAAGAGCTGTTGCAGCTCTGCATGTGTACCAGCAAAAACATTGAAATCAACCCGCATGGTAATGCCGCTTACCTGACCTTGATCGCTATGCTGCCAGAATGACCAAGGCCGGTTAATTCTAGGCCTTTCCGGCTGGAAATAATGCGCCACCCATAAGGGGTAAGCATTAAAGTCGGGGCCAAGCTCCTTTTCGTAAAAATCAGCAAATGTGTAGATGATAGGTTTTCTGCCAGTGGCCTGTTCAACAGTATGCAGCCATTCCTGCAAGCGCTTACGCATCAATGGCCTTGGCACGCGATGCAGCTTTTCTATATCAACAACAGGCGGTAGATCACCCGACATCAAGGGTACATTCTTTAAAAAGTTTTCAGCTTGTTTTTTACCGCTCTTGGTCGCCAAAAAATAATGATATGCCCCTCTGATCATCCCAGCTTTTTTGGCTTCAGCCCAATTATAGGCAAAACGTTTATCAACATCATTCAATCCCTCTGTTGCCTTAATAAATGCAAAGCTGAGGGAAGACGTATCTGCTTTCATTTGCTTTACACCGGGCCAATAAATCGCTCCCTGATAGCTGCTGACATCAATACCATGAATGCCATAATCAGCCGGCATAGTGATGCCAAATGCTTCGTAATTCGTACGCTTGGCGACTACTTCTTGCTGATCGGCCTTCCATTTCTTGTACACAAACCAACCATTACCAATCAACAAGGCAGCAAGGATGCCAACAGGTAGCCATAATTTCCAAGCCTGCTTCTTTGCAGTGCCTTTCTTTTTACCAACAACCTGTTTTACCACTTTTCGCTTTGCCATCGGATTACAAAAATGCTGTAAAATCTGCCTCCATCAATAGCTGGGCTTAGACAAACATGGCGGATTCTGAATTACTCACTTATTTTTGACGCATGCCCTACTTCAATTGGAACGACACAATGAACCTGATATCCAAACTGAGCTTTGCAAAAGTTTGGAATGCATATAAAGTATGGGGCAGTTATCAACTCAGTAAACTTACCGGTAAGCCCATACAATGGGGCCTACCCATATCTATCTCTTTTGAGCCAACCACCAGTTGCAACTTGCGATGTCCTGAATGCCCGAGCGGCCTGCGCGAGTTTACACGTCCAACAGGGATGCTTCAGAAGGATTTTTTCAGACAAACGATTGATGATATCCATAAAGAGCTGCTCTACCTGATCTTTTACTTTCAAGGAGAACCCTATCTGAATCCTGACTTTCTGGATATGGTAAAGTATGCGCATGACAAAGGCATTTACACAGCTACTTCCACTAACGCCCATTACTTAACAGATGAGAAAGCGCGTAAAACGGTGGAGAGCGGACTAGACAGACTGATCATCTCTATAGACGGCACCACACAAGATGTATACGAGCAATACCGCGTTGGTGGTAAACTGGAAAAAGTACTGGAAGGCGCTAGAAACATAGTGAAGTGGAAGAAAGCCCTCAATAGCAAAACCCCTTTCGTCTTCTTTCAATTTCTTGTGGTAAAACCAAATGAACACCAAATTGAGGCTGTAAAGCAGCTGGGAAAAGAAATTGGTGTTGATCAGGTAAGACTGAAAACAGCACAGGTGTACGACTACGAAAACGATCCGAATCAACTCATTCCAAGTATTGATAAATACAGCCGCTACAAAAAGGATAAAAAGGGGAAGATGCAGGTAAAAAGCGGACTCCAGAATTATTGCTGGAAACTTTGGCACGCCAATGTGATTACCTGGGATGGCATTGTCGTTCCTTGCTGTTTTGACAAAGATGCCATGCACCACTTGGGCAACCTGAAAATGCAATCGTTCAAAGAAGTCTGGCACAATGCCAATTACCAGCAATTCAGAAAAGAACTGATGACCAGCCGAAAAAATATTGATATCTGCGCCAACTGCAGCGAAGGACTTAGCGTTTGGGAAGACTAATAGATTATACGATTTGGTTGTAAAGTGAATTTTTTTCTTGTATACCAGTTTCCTACCTTGTTCTACGAAAGAAAACCCCAATGGCATTATCAACTTCTATTATAGTACGCTTACAAACGCAACATTTGGATCTGCGTAGAATCTTAAACGATTTATCTACAGAGGCACTTCATAAAAAACAAGACCAATCTTGGAGCATTTATGAACACCTGATTCATTTGGCAGTGTATCAACCCAGATTCATTCATCGCTTGAATGATATCGTACAAAATCAGGCTTCTGTCTTCTCTGCCTACGATACCAAGAAAGATCCACTCTTTCAAGAATACCAGCAATTAGAAGTAATGGATATTTGGGACCGTATTCAGGAAAGAAGGGAAGACCTTGTCAGTATTGCTGAAACAATCACAGAAGAACAATTGCAAAAAACAGGCACCCACGCCTTATATGGCAGCATGTCTGTTGGTGATTGGATTGACTTTTTCTTACTACATGAAGCGCACCATATCTACCGCATGCTGATGCTAAAGCTGGAACATAATCCCATTGCCCAGCGCAAGCAGGTGAACGCATAATGTGCATTCCCGGAGCAATTTTGCTGAATCATCCACATAGTTACGCTGTAATAGAGTCTGACTTATCTTCGACAGATGAAGCAGCTGTTATTACCTACGATTCTTTCGCTGTTTATTACAGCCTTATTAGCTCAACCTAATCCCAATTATGAGTTCCGCGGTGTTTGGGTAGCAACCGTTGAAAATATTGATTGGCCGAGCAGAAAAGGCTTGTCTGTAGAAGAGCAAAAAGCAGAATACATCCGCTTATTAGAAATGCACCAACGCAACGGGATGAATGCCATCGTATTTCAGGTGCGTCCTGTGGCCGATGCTTTTTACCCCTCACAATATGAGCCTTGGAGTGAGTACCTAACCGGTGTTCAAGGACAGCCCCCCTCTCCTTATTATGATCCGCTGGCTTTCATGATTGAGGAAACACACAAAAGAGGCATGGAATTTCATGCTTGGCTAAATCCCTATCGCGCAGTATTCAATATCAACAGATCCAAAATAGCGCCCTCGCATATTACCAAAGTGCATCCAGAATGGTTTGTGGTGTATGGCGATAAAAAATATTTTGATCCAGGTGTGCCTGAAGCAAGAGATCATGTAAACCGTGTGGTGCGCGATCTGGTAAGCCGATACGACTTGGATGGCATTCACATGGATGATTATTTCTACCCCTATCGTATTGCAGGAAAAGAGTTCCCCGATGAAAAAAGTTTTGCGAAGTATGGCAAAAGCATGAATAAGGACGATTGGCGCAGAAGTAATTGTGATACCATCATTAAACAACTCTACGAAACTATTAAGCAAACCAATGCTAGGGTAAAGTTTGGTATCAGTCCTTTTGGTGTTTGGCGTAATCAGGACAAAGATCCTAAGGGTAGTGCTACCAAGGCCGGACAAACCAATTACGATGATCTATATGCAGATATTCTGCTTTGGTTAGAAAAGGGCTGGATGGATTATGTGGTACCACAACTCTACTGGGAAAGAGGTTTTAAAGTAGCCGACTATGATGTATTGCTGGAATGGTGGAATAAGCACACCTATGGCAAACATCTGTATATAGGTCAAGGAATTTATCGCGCAGGTACAACTGCAGCCTGGAAAAGTCCGGATCAAATACCTGATCAGATTCGTTTGCTCCGTAATTACACTACCACACAAGGCAGTGTATACTTCAGCAGTAAGAGTTTCGTAAAAAATCCTAATGGTTGGAATGACAGCTTACGCAATAACTATTACGCTGTACCGGCTTTAGTACCACCCATGCCATGGCTAGATGATGTAAAACCTGCACCACCCAGTGCGCGTAAAAAAGCAACTGATCAGTACACATTAATCTATGAGGGCAAGAAGTCAATCAAACAATATGTAGTATTATCAGATAAGGGCATCAAAGGCAGCAATCCTGTCATCATACAATGGATTATGCAAAGTGGCAATACGGAGATCAATGTAGCTAGCTTACGACAAACAGGACACAATTTATATGTTGCAGCTGTTGATAAGAACAACAATATGAGCAACCTGATAGAACTAAACTAATTGAAAGAGGAGTCTACTCCTCTTTTTTATGCGATACCATTTTTTCATACTATGTATCATCAGCGCGATATCAGCAACAGCGCAGACAGACTCAACTAAACCCAGATTTAGTTGGGACGCTTACGCAGGATTCTACTACAATCAAGATTTTAACCAGCCCTTCAACAAAGAAAGGCCTGCGTTCAGTTACAATCACAAACAAACAGCTACTCCAGCGCTTAACCTGCTTTTTATAAAGGGCATGTATCAGTCGGCAAAACTTAGAAGCACCATTGCACTAATGACAGGTGATTATGGTAAGTACAATATGGCCGCCGAACCAAATTTCTGGCAGCACGTGTATGAAATGAATGCGGGTGTTAAACTCAGCAAAAAGGCGAATCTATGGTTGGATGCAGGTGTATTTGCTTCGCATCTTGGTTTTGAAAGTGCTGAGAGCATCAATTGTTGGACTTTAACACGCAGTATCGTTGCAGAAAACTCGCCCTACTATGAATCTGGATTCAAGTTGGGTTACACCAGCAACAATGGTCAATGGCAAATCAATGCATTGCTTGTTCGCGGTTGGCAAAACATACAGCAACCTTTCGCCAATGCAGCACTCACACCAGCACTTCAAATCAGTTATACAGAAGGAAACAACCTCTTTAATTACAGTAATTTCTTTGGGAGAATGGGGCTGGGCAGTAATCGCCCATTCAGACAATACCACAATTTTTATTGGATGCATAGTGCCAATAAATGGAGCTGGATTTTGGGCATTGATCTAGGCGTAGATCATTACAAGAATGAGCAACGAAGCTGGGTTACCCCAGTAGGAATACTTCGCTATCAACTCAGTCCAAAATGGATGATTGCTGCGCGCTATGAATATTTTGCTGATAAGAAGAACGCTTTAGGATATAGTGCGTTACGAACAAGCGGCTATAGCATGAATGCAGATTATAAAGCCAATCGCTATATCACTTTGCGAGCAGAGTGGAAACAACTATCAGATAGGAATGCTATTTTCCTGCAAGAAACTACACAGCGTAATCGCAACAGCAACCTTGCTTTCGCGATGATTTTGGCGCGCTAACCGAAAACAACTTCATTCAAATCGCCTGGCCATACACCAAATTTTTCCTGCACGGCTTTAAAACGATGCGTGAAAATGCCTTTGAGCTGTGCTTTTACAAAAAGTACCTGCGCAATATCTCCTAAGAAAAAAAGTGGCAATTTATAATGTACAATATCTGTCATCTCTACACCACCCTCAATCGCTTTAAAATGGTGCTGGTGATGCCACATGCTGTAAGGACCAAAACGTTGTTCATCTACAAAAAACTGCTTATCGGCTACATGGGTGATTTCCGTCATCCAATACATAGGTATTCCCAAAACAGGGCTCACTTTATATTCAATAACCTGTCCTGCATACATTCTTTCACCATGATGCTTGGAAATAATATTGAAACCCAGATTGGATGGGGTAATGTCTTTTAAATTATCCGGCTTGCTGAAGAAATCCCAGGCACGCTCTAAGTCAATGGGAATGCGCTGTACTGTCTTGATGGAATAAACCCTGCTCATGGTAATCTTTTCTATACAACACATCTGTAATTAAAAGGTTGGGAAACTGTAGCTTTGAAAGCATGACAAGGGCAGAACAGGAAGCAAATTTTCGTTCCATTTACGCGGGATTGAACCCACAACAGCAAAAAGCAGTAGATACCATTGAAGGGCCGGTCATGGTAATTGCAGGTCCCGGCACAGGTAAAACCCAGATTCTTTCAGCACGTATTGGCAAAATACTGCTGGAAACAGATGTGTTACCCGAAAACATACTATGTCTTACTTATACAGATGCGGGTGTGGTGGCCATGCGCAAAAGATTGCAGCAGTTCATAGGCCCGGATGCTTATAAAGTGAATATTTACACTTTCCACGCTTTTTGCAACGATATCATTCAGGAAAATCTTTCCTTGTTCGAGAAGAATGCGCTCGATCCGATTTCTGATCTGGAAAGGATTGCACTCTTTAAAGAACTGATCAATGCCTTTCCAAAAAATCATCCACTGAAGCGATACCGCGGCGATGTCTACTACGAGATCAATAATCTGCAGCAACTCTTCAGCACCATGAAGCGTGAAGGCTGGACAAGTCAGCAGATTGAAAACGCCATTGATGCTTATATCAACGACTTGCCCAACAGAGATGAGTTTGTATACAAGAAGAAGTTTAGAGATAAACAGGCAGGCGATCTGAAAGAAGACAAGGTTAACGAAGAAAAAGAGCGCATGGAAAAACTGCGCGCTGCCGTCAAAGAATTCGATCGCTTTCAGGACATGATGCGTAAGCGCAATCGCTACGATTTTGATGATATGATCAATTGGGTAATACGTGCTTTTGAAACCAATAGTAGTTTACTTTCTCGCTATCAAGAACAATTCCAATACATCTTGGTGGATGAATATCAGGATACCAGCGGTACACAAAACCGATTGGTGGAATTGCTCATCAGTTTTTGGGATGCACCTAACGTATTTGTGGTAGGCGATGATGACCAGAGTATCTATCGCTTTCAGGGTGCCAATGTGGCCAATATGCTTTCCTTCGCGAAGCAATACCAGAAAGATTTGCTGACGGTGGTACTCACGCAGAATTATCGTTCTACGCAACCTATTCTGGATGTATCCAAAACCATTATCGACAAGAATGATGAGCGATTGGTAAAACAAATGCCCGGCCTCAGTAAAGAGCTACAATCGGCCAATGCCAAAATCAATCATTTAACCCATACACCTGTGCTGGAACTCTACAATAACCAGCACGAAGAGATGATGGGCATAACACAGCGGATTGAACAGCTGCTTCAGGATGGCATTGCGCCCGGTAAGATTGCTGTTATCTACAAGGAAAATAAATATGGTGAGGAGCTCGCACGCTACTTCAGGCTAAAGCAGATTCCTTTCTACAGCAAGCGCCATGTCAACATCCTTGAACAACCGCTAGGTAGACAATTGGTATTGATGCTCCAATTTCTAGCAGCAGAACACGATACGCCTTATGGTGGTGATGAAATGTTATTCGAGATTTTACACTTTGAGTGGTTTCATGCAAAGCCTATTGATATTGCCAGATTATCGGTGGAAGTAGCCGCCAAGCAATTCAGCGAGCAAAAAACCTCATTGCGTGAATTGCTCTACACCAAAGCACAGCAACCAGCGAAAGACTTATTCAGTCAGGCGATTGATCCCGCACTCAAACAAGCAAGCAATGTGCTGGAGAACTTGATTGCTGCAGTACCCAACAATACATTGCAGCAAGTATTTGAATTGATGATTCAACAAGCTGGTGTACTCAAATACATCATGCAGCATACAGAAAAGCATTGGCTGTTACGCATATTAACCGGCTTGTTCGACTTCATCAAAGAAGAAACTCGCCGCAATCCTATGCTCACACTAGCAGAGCTAGTGGGTATTTTGGAATTAATGGAAGAAGAAGATTTGCCATTACCACTTGTTCAGATTAATGGTAATGATAGCGGTGTGAATCTTTTAACCGCACACGGTTCTAAAGGATTGGAGTTTGCCTATGTCTTCTTCGCAGGATGTAATGCCGGTGCTTGGGAAAAGAAAAGAAAACCGGGTGGTGGTTATCGATTGCCGGATACTTTATTAGGTACAACAGTAAGTTCGGCACAAGCAGATGCGGAAGAATTGAGACGCTTGTTCTACGTAGCACTCACAAGAGCTGAGCAACACCTTATCCTTTCTTTCAGCAGGTTTAATATGGATGGTAAAGAGATTGAGCCCAGCATGTTTGTTGCTGAATTACAGGATCAGCATGGATATTCAGCAACGACTATCACATTGTCCGCTGAAACTCTGGATACATTCCGCTCGCTGCAGTTCATGGAACAGGCCCGACCAGAAATCAGCGCTGCAGAAGAAGCGTTTGTTGCACCGTTGCTGGACAAGTTTGTGATGAACGTAACCGCACTTAACAACTATTTAAAGTGTCCATTGAACTTCTATTTCAACAATTTGGTGCGCGTACCATCGGGTAAGTCAGAAGCTACCGAATTTGGTTCTGCTGTACACCACGCTTTGCAGAAGTTGTTTGAAAATATGCAGCAGAACAACAATGTGTTTCAAGATAAAGCTGCCTTCATCGAAGATTTCAATTGGTACATGCATCGCCACCGTGAAAACTTCACCAAGGAACAATTTGATCGTCGCATAGAATATGGCCATGAAGTATTGAGCAATTATTACGATACCTATATCAACCAATGGAACAAGATTGTTGCTGTGGAAAGAAGCATCCGTAATGTAGTGGTGAAAGGTGTGCCCATCAAGGGTAAATTGGATAAGCTAGAATTCAATGGCAAGCAAGTGAATGTGGTAGACTATAAAACCGGCGATATTGACAAAGCCAAGAACAAACTCAAACCACCCCACGATAAAGACCCTAATGGCGGCGATTACTGGCGCCAGGCGGTCTTCTATAAATTACTTGTAGATAATTATCAGCAGAAAGACTGGCAGGTGGTTAGCACCGAATTCGATTTTATTGAGCCGGATAAGAAAAAGCAATACCAAAAAGCCAAAGTGGTGATTACGCCGGAAGACACCACTACCGTAAGCGAGCAGATTGTTAGCGTTTGGAATAAGATTCAGGCCAGGGAATTCTACACCGGCTGCGGCAAAGCCGATTGCCACTGGTGCAATTTTGTCAAGACCAACGAATTGGCCATTGCACTACATGAAGCACAGGAGCCAGATGCGGAAACAGATTGATTTAAGAACTATTTCACAGCCCTGCTGGGGAAACATCCTAAGTTTGCACACGCATGTTACAAAGATCATTTCAGCGAGGACTCACACAGTTAATTTGCACCGGCATCTGTCTATTACTGCTTAGCAGTTGTGCGAATATTATTCCGCCAGGTGGCGGACCCAGAGACACCATCGCCCCTAAACTGGTGATGGCTGTTCCCAAAGATTCTGCAACTGGTGTTACGGCTGACCGAATCACCCTCACATTTGATGAGTTTGTAGACATCAAGCAATTGAATGAAAACCTCATTGTTTCGCCCAACCCCAAAACACAACCTGTTGTAGATTATCGTCTACGTAATGTCTATATCCGCCTGCGCGATAGCCTGTTACCCAATACTACTTATGCATTCAACTTTGGCAATGCCATTGTAGATGTGAATGAAGGTAATCCGGCCAAAGGCTTCACCTACGCTTTCACTACAGGAAAAGTATTGGATGACAACACTTTCAAAGGGAAAGTGCAGTTGGCCGAAACAGGGAAAACAGATAGCACATTGATTGTGGTATTACATCGCAATTTGAATGATACTGCTATTGTAAAAGATAGACCACTGTACTATACCAAGATCAACGGTAAAGGTGAATTCACCTTTCGTTATTTACCATCAGGCAGATTCAATGTATTTGTGTTGCCTAATGATTATGGTAAGAAGTATGACGACAGTACCAAAATGTTTGCCTTTCTGCCTGAACCCATTAGTATCTTAAGCACTGGCACAGCACCGGTAAACTTATATGCTTTCGAAGAAGCCAAGCGCAAAGAAAAGCCCAAGCCTGCTGTAAATAATGAAGCAGAACCTGCAACGAGAAGCAATAACCCAGAAAAAAAGCCAAACCCCAATATCCGCGCCCAAGCCAATCTGGAAAACGGTGCACAAGATGTGTTGACGAGCATGCAAATCATGCTGAACAAAAAGATCACAACACTAGACACGAATGGCATTCGCCTAACAGACACCTTGTTCAAACCCATTACAGGATATACCCTGCAACTAGACAGTACCAAAAGTAGCCTCTCGCTCAAATATCCCTGGAAGACAGATCAGCAAATGATTGTATTGATCGCCAAAGACGCGTTGAAAGATAGTCTGGGCAACACTTTGGCCAAGACAGACACCATTCGTTTCCGCACCAAGAAGGAAAGTGAGTATGGTGCAATTAAAATACGCGTCACCAATCTAGACCTTAATCGAAATCCCGTTCTACAATTTGTACAAAACGATAAGCTGGTAGAATCTGTGCCCATGCGCAGTAAAGAGCTGGTGCGCAAACTCTATAAGCCGGGCGAATATGAATTGCGCATTTTGTACGATCGTAATCAGAACGGTATTTGGGATAGCGGTAATTATCGCAGCAAGCAACAACCGGAAATCGTGGTGCAACTTGCAAAAAGATTAGCCGTTAGACCCAATTGGGATAATGAAGTAGATCTCTCACTCAGCAATGAGTAAAAACATTTCAGCTTGTGCTTTTCCATCAGCTAGCATCATAATATCTTCGCGGCATGCAATTGCCCTCTACCCTCTTGGAAAATGCCGTAGCTGAATTCGCCAAACTCCCGGGCATTGGTAAAAAAACAGCTTTAAGATTAGTCCTTCATTTGCTCAAAAAAGAAGTAGAAGAAGTACAGCATTTTGGAGAAACCGTTGCCAAGATGCGCCGCGATATCCGCTTTTGCAATCGTTGCCACAATATTTCTGATGGCGATATCTGCGCTACCTGTGCCAATACCATGCGCAATCAGAAACTCATCTGCGTAGTAGAAAACATCCGTGATGTAATTGCTATCGAAAGCACACAACAATACAATGGTATCTATCATGTGTTGGGTGGCATCATTTCACCGCTAGATGGTGTGGGACCAGATCAGCTGAATATCGAGAGCTTGGTAAACCGCATCGGAAAAGAAGGTACAGAGGAACTACTTTTCGCACTAAACCCTACCATTCAAGGGGATACAACCATCTATTATATCCAGAAAAAGATTCAGCACCTGCCCTGTAAAGTCACCACCATTGCCCGGGGCATTGCTTTTGGCGGCGAACTGGAATTTGCCGATGAAATGACCTTGGCCCGCAGTATCGCCAACCGACTGCCCGTTCAGCAATACGTGAAATAGTCGTTTCAAGGTAAAACCCTGTTAATTTTTCTCTATTTGAACAATTCATGTATATACATGTAATTACGGTATTACTATCTTTACACCACAATTCAAGCACATGAAAAAGAAGTTGATACTTGGGTTCCTTACGGTTGCTGCGCTGGGTATTATTGGTGTGTGGTATTTCATTTTTTATCGCCCTACACACAACAAAAGAGACGTGGCAGATGAAAAAGGTATTACCATAACTGCAGCCGCATTGGTAAAAGCTTATCAGGAGAACGAAGCCAATGCCAACGCACAATACCTCGACAAAGCCGTTGAAATCACCGGAGAAGTGAGCGGGGTAACAACTGATGCTGCAGGCAAACCAAGTATTACGCTAAAAAGTGAGGATGAGTTTTCGAGCGTTTCCTGCACATTAAAACAAAATACACCCGGTATCGAAACTGGCAAAACCATCACCATCAAAGGCGTGTGTACAGGCTTTTTGAGTGATGTAGTAGTGATAGATGCCATCGTAACCAAACAATAGATCAATTATGTATAAGCAAGTATGGATGGGCCTGCTCTTCATGGCCTTTACAACAACGATTCAAGCACAGGTATTACAAACCAAGGCCGGACAAATCCGCTTCTTCTCTTCTACACCCACAGAAGATATTGAAGCCACCAACAACCAAGCCGTATCTAAGCTAGACACCAAGACAGGTGCGATGCAGTTCATGGTGCTCATCAAAGGTTTTCGATTCGAAAACGAATTGATGCAACAGCACTTTAACGATGATTACTTGGAAAGCAGCAAATTTCCCAAGGGCGAATTCAAGGGTAAAATCACCAATATCGCAGCCATCAATTTCGCCAAAGACGGCACTTATCCTGCTACCGCTGAGGGCGATCTGACGATTCATGGTGTTACCAAGAAAACAAAAGCCACAGGTACCATTACCGTGGCCAAGGGCAAAGTATCACTCAAGAGTGTTTTCAAAATCAAGATAACGGACTTCAATATCAACGGCAGTGAGATTGGTAAAGCCATTGCCAAAGAGTTGGAAATCACCGTTACAGCAGCATATTAATACCCCCAAGTATTGGCTGTTCTGCACAAACAGCCTAATTTCGCAACCGGAAGGCGGATTTGTTTATTGTTCGGCCTTCCGGTTTTTTCTGGTTGTATCGCAACCAACAGAACTAATAAACGCCCGACTACTGCTCCCCCGTCAGTTTCCTGCGTTTATACGTTTGTTTTGGTTGCCTGCTGTACTGCAAGGCCTGGCACCTGTTGTGTCACTCACTGCATCGGCAACAACCAGCCCAGCTAAATACAAACGAATGAACATTAGAGAAGAACTGAGCAAACGCATTCTGGTTATTGATGGTGCCATGGGTACCATGATCCAGCGACACAAACTGGAAGAAGCCGATTACCGCGGCGAGCGTTTCCAAAACTGGCATTGCGATGTAAAAGGCAATAATGACCTGCTTTGCATTACCAAGCCACGTATCATCATCGATATCCACAAGCAATACCTAGCTGCGGGTGCCGATATCATTGAGACCAACACCTTCAGCAGCACATTTATCGCGCAAGCAGATTATGACATGCAGGAACTGGCTTATGAACTCAACGTAGCAGCAGCACAATGTGCTAAGACGGCTGTTACGGAGTTTTTCGCTAACGGACCTGTAGATGGTAGAGACCATGCTTATGTAGCAGGTGCGATTGGCCCGCTCAACAAAACATTGAGTCTTTCACCAGATGTCAACAACCCCGGCTTCCGTGCGGTTAGTTTCGACGAAGTCGTGAAAGCCTATACAGAACAAATCCGCGGATTGGTTGATGGCGGTGTAGATGTATTGTTGATAGAAACCATCTTCGATACCCTCAACGCCAAAGCGGCCATCTTTGCTATCAAACAATATTTCCGCGAAACAGGTAAGCCCGAATTACCCATCATGATCAGCGGTACCATTACCGATGCATCGGGCAGAACCCTGAGCGGACAAACACTCGAAGCCTTTTATGTATCTGTGATGCATGCCAATCCATTAAGCGTTGGTCTTAACTGTGCATTGGGTGCAAAAGAAATGCGTAGTCATATTGAGGAGCTCTCACAGATTGCTTCCTGCTATGTGTCTGCTTATCCCAACGCCGGCTTGCCCAATGCCATGGGCGAATACGATGAAGAACCACATCAAACCGGTCATTTTCTGGAAGAATGGGCCAAAGAAGGCTTCGTCAATATTGTTGGCGGATGCTGCGGTACCACACCAGACCATATTCGCCACATCGCACAGCACGTGCGCACCATTACACCAAGACCATTACCTGTTGTAGAAACTGCTTATTAGTATGCCAACAACAATCAAACCATACCTACGCCTCTCCGGTCTTGAACCGCTGATTGTTCGCCCGGAGACCAATTTTGTGAACGTAGGTGAAAGAACCAATGTAACCGGTTCCAAGAAATTTGCACGTCTCATTAAAGAGAATAAATACGAAGAAGCTTTGTCCGTTGCCCGCCAACAAGTGGAAAACGGTGCACAGATTCTGGATGTAAACATGGATGATGCATTGCTGGATGGCGTGCAAGCCATGACCACGTTCCTGAATCTCTTACAGAGCGAACCAGATATTGCACGTATTCCCATCATGATCGACAGCTCAAAGTTTGAGATCATTGAAGCAGGTTTAAAATGCGTACAGGGTAAATGTATCGTGAACTCCATCTCCATGAAAGAAGGTGAAGCCAAGTTCATTGAGCAGGCATTTATCTGTAAAGCATTTGGTGCATCCGTTATCGTGATGGCATTTGACGAAAAAGGCCAGGCCGATACCAAAGCAAGAAAAGTAGAAATCTGTCACAGAGCGTATAAAATTCTCACAGAGCAGGTTGGATACGACCCGCAAGACATCATTTTCGATCCAAATATTTTCGCTGTTGCTACCGGCTTGGAAGAGCACAACAATTATGGAGTAGATTTTATTGAAGCTACACGCGAAATCAAACAATTGATGCCGCTGACCAAAGTGAGTGGTGGTGTCAGCAACCTCTCTTTCTCATTCCGTGGTAATGATCATGTGCGCGAAGCCATGCACGCCGTATTTCTCTTCCATGCTATTAAAGCCGGCATGGATATGGGTATCGTGAATGCGGGACAGCTGCAGGTATATGATGAAATTGAACCTCAACTGCGCGATCTCTGCGAAGATGTGATTCTGAACCGCAATAACGATAACAACGAAGCCACAGAAAAACTGATCGCTTTTGCAGAAACCGTAAAAGCTAAAGGCAAGGAAGAAAAGAAAGATGAAGCATGGCGCAGTGAGCCTGTGGAGAAGCGCTTGGCACATGCACTGATCAATGGTATTACAGATTATATTGACGCTGATACAGAAGAAGCCAGACTCAAATACCCCAGACCACTGGATGTAATTGAAGGCCCGCTCATGGATGGCATGAACATCGTTGGTGATCTATTCGGCAGTGGTAAAATGTTCTTGCCACAGGTAGTGAAGAGTGCACGTGTAATGAAGAAAGCTGTTGCTGTTTTAACACCATTTATCGAAGCAGAAAAAGAAGAACGTCGTGCTGCACACGAAGCAGCGGGCACGACCAATACAGAAAGTGCCGGTGCCGCTAAGATTCTACTCGCCACTGTAAAAGGCGATGTACACGATATCGGTAAGAATATTGTAGGTGTAGTATTGGGCTGTAATGGCTATGATATCATCGATATGGGTGTGATGGTTCCAGCTGATAAGATTTTGGATACAGCAGTGAAGGAAAACGCAGACATCATTGGTCTCAGCGGCTTGATTACGCCATCATTGGATGAAATGGTACACATTGCCAAAGAGATGAAGCGTCGCAATATGAAGCAGCCTTTATTGATTGGTGGTGCTACTACTTCTCGTATGCACACCGCCGTAAAGATTGCGCCTGAATACGACAATGGTGTCGTACACGTATTGGATGCCAGCCGTAGCGTAACTGTTGCTGGCTCATTGCTGAACAAAGAACAGAAAACAGGCTTTCTCGGTGAGCTGAAATCAGAATACACCAAACTCAAAGAAAGTTTCGATAACAAGAAATCTGTCAAGAACTATCTGCCTTATGCAGATGCCTTGCAGAAAAAAGCAGCCATTGATTGGGCAAACTTCCAACCTGTGAAACCACAGTTTACAGGTACTAAGTTGATTGACAATGTAAGCGTAGCAACGCTTCGTCCTTATATCGATTGGAAACCATTCTTCATTGCTTGGGAAATGCATGGCAATTTCCCAGACATCCTTACAGATATAGTAGTAGGTGCTGAAGCTACCAAGCTGTACAATGACGCCAATGCACTGCTGGATAAGATCAGCCAAGAAAATTGGTTAACACCGAAAGGTGTGATTGGTTTCTGGCAAGCTTCTAGCGATGGAGATGCTGTTCAAGTGCAAGCAGGCAATGAAACTACTACCCTGCAGTTCCTGCGCCAGCAGATTCAGAAAGCAGCAGATCAACCTAATTTGTCTTTGGCCGACTTTATTGCACCTGCATCTGCAAACAAACAAGACCATATCGGTGCATTTGCTGTAACCATTCATGGCATTGAGCCACATGTGAAAGCATTTGAAGCACAGCATGATGATTACAACAAGATCATGTTACAAGCCATTGCAGATCGTTTGGCAGAGGCTTTTGCTGAATACTTGCATGAAGCTGTTCGTAAGCAATACTGGGGCTATGTACCTGATGAAACACTGAGCAATGAGGCGTTGATCAAAGAAGCTTATCAGGGTATTCGTCCGGCGCCGGGTTATCCTGCTTGTCCGGATCATACGGAGAAATACAAACTCTTTGCTTTATTGGATGCCACTAATCAAACAGGCATTTCACTGACTGAGTCATTGGCCATGTTCCCAGCATCGTCTGTGTGCGGTTGGTATTTTGCACATCCGCAGAGTCAGTATTTTGGTATTGGTAAAATTCAGCGTGATCAGTTAGAGGACTATGCTAAACGAAAAGGCATGCCACTGGAATTGGCAGAAAGATGGCTGAGTTCCAACATCGAATAAATTTTAATCCCCGCAGTTTTGCGGGGATTTTTTATTGCTCAGTCTCATCATTTGTTTCTTGCAATACTTGTCCTGATTTATCTCGCTTCAACTTAATGATCGGATTGTCTTTGGTACCTGTTACCGTCATGGGAATACCAAAAATCCCAAGCGGTGGTAAACCAAGCCTGAATTTGAGGTTGAGCTTTCCATCCAAAGAAACCTGCCCTTCCACTCTAGGTCTGAAACCAGCCACACGCATACGTGTGCGTTCAATGGTGAGGATATTGTTTCGAATGGTTGACTTCACCTGAATGTCTTTCAAGTCGGGATCTTTGATATCGCTTTTGCCACTTGCTTTAGCTGCCGCATTGAATAATTTGAAGCCGTACACTTTTACTTGTTTCACAGATAATACACCGCCACCTTGCAAAGAAGGCATTATCGGGAACATGTCAGCGCCTAATCTGCCGGCTAATTGATAATCGAGCGAAATCAATCCCTGTGCTTTTTTTGCAGCAGGCATCATCTCGCGCAGCAACCCAATGTCTTTATACGCTTTCTGTACATCAAGATCAGCAGTTTGAATCTGATAATTGAAATTGGCGCTCAAAGGTGATACTGGTGTATAAGTGGCATTCATGGTGGTTTGACCGCCAGCGAGTATAAAGCCTGCATTATTCATCTGAAGCACTCCATCTTTCAGTACCATCGCTCCTTTAATCTGCTGAATAGGTATTTGTTGAATTGAAGCCTGCTGCACCAATGCATTCAATTGCAGGTGAAGATTTTTAGGTAGCATGATAATACCTGTGGATGCTGTTTGCACAGCAGTAGTATCGCCTTGATAGGCCATCAGCTCATCGAGGAAGAGTTTCTTAGCACTAAGGCTAAGCTGTCCGTTCAATGCACCTTGATCAACTAAGTATGGAAAAAGATTCGAGACTGCACCATTCACCTGTATATCGCTTTGTCCATAATTGGCTTGGAAAGCATCAAAGCGAAGTCTATCCTGTACAAAACTGAATACGCCGTTGCGAATATGCAAAGGCATTGGATACAAGTCAGTGCGCAGATCCAATTCATTCACACGAATGCTGCCTGAATGATTGAGTTTCGCGAAACGCTTCTTCATCGCATCACTTTGCCTGCCCTGCAGGTGTATGTCTGCATCTACCGTTCCTCTCACATCATAACCCTTGATGGCAAAGACTTGATAGATTTTACCCAAGTCCAACCTTCCCTTTACATCAAGCAGATAACGGATATCAGAGAGATCGGCAAAGCTGGCTTTCAATTGAAAAGGCGATTGTTCAAATTGGAAGCTGGCGGCAGGAATCTCTATACGTACATCTTTGATATTGGTGGTAGGGCATTCAACTGTTGCTGCAACCTGTATTTGTTCAATTGGATTGGGATAGTATGCTGTTTGAATCCAACCATCTGTCAGCTTGAACTTCAGGCTTGATAAAGGAAACTGCTTTTGATCAGGTTGATAATTGCCTTTCACCAATCCATTCGCTTGAAGCAATCCCTTCAACTGTATCTGCTCCAATGGATAAAACTGACGAATATCCTGCAACTGCATCTGTGCATCTATGGAAGCATCAATAGGTGTTTCCCGAAGATTGCCAACAACAGCTTTGGCTTTCAGATAATTCTTACCGGCTTTGACAGAGAGATTATCCAAAGCAATTCTTGTATGCGGGTATACACTATCTGCGCAACTAGCAGCGAAATTGAGATTGATCTGTTCTACAGTGCCCGGCAAACCGTTGTAATGAAAACTTCCTTTATCTAAAACAACAGATGCGTTGAAAGAAGGAATACTGGTGATAACAGTATCAGGATGTACTTTTTGATAATCAGGTCTGCGCAAAAAAATCCCTTTAGCATCTAATGCCATTTGTAGCTTTCCTGTGATATCAAAGTATTGAATACCCAATGCTTTATCCCAGTTACCCAAATCCATGTTGGCGCGTACTCTTGTATCTACATAAGGGCGATCTACACCAATACTTAAGAATCTGCCACCGAAATAATCTTTTTCTAGATTGAAAGAAACAGAATCCAGCTGAACACGCAAGCTGTCCATATTCAAAGAAGGCAAAGCTGTTTCTAGGTCAAGATGCAGTTTACTCAAAGGCATAGGCGCATCTGCATAACGGATGTATCCATCTCTAACCTTCATATTAAATGCAAAGCTTGGCGCTTTTTGTTCTAGCGCGCTATACATACCTTTCAGCGAAGCATTCATATCTACATAACCCTTCACCCGCGTATCCTCCAGCCACTGCTTATAGGCTGGCGGCAAAGCTGTTAAGACATCTTCTAAATCTGTTTCCAATGATTTCAAGTTGAAATCCATCTGATAACCATTCTTCACAAACTCAAATCGACCATTGAATTCAACCGGCAGTTTGTTGATGCGTAGTTTGTTTTCTTCAAAAATCAGCGCAAGTGAGTTGGTATTAATCTGCGTCAACAAATTGCCCTTGATCTTTTTGTCTTTCATATAATCTGTACCAGCATAATTGAGATCGAACTTATCGATATCAATAGCTGTCTGCAGATCAAATATGGCTTTGCTCAAATCGCCCTTACCCGAGTAATTCAAACCCGTTGCTGCAATACGAATAGGAATAGAACGATCATCATACAATAAATTACTCTCTTCAATCACAATTCGTTCAATCTCTAGTCTTGCTGCACTGCTATCTTTGTTAGATACACTAGTGTCCGGCTTAGCCTTATACACATTATAATTCGCCTCACCAGCCTCATTCACTTGCACATGGATATTTGCCTTCGTGATGAAAAACTGATCAACCGTGATCTTACTACGAAATAAGTCCATGACATGAATCCCAAAGGCAAGTTCATGCCCTGAGACGAGCGTATCTTTTTGAAATGGCGCTGAGCCTTTTAAACTGAAATCATATAGGGATAATGTAAGTGCAGGAAAATGTGAGAAAAAAGACAACCGCACTTTACCAAAATCTAGCTTGCCATCAATATGCTGGTTAGCCAGTTGCTTTACCTCCCTAGAAACACGCTCAGGAAAAAGGTAGGGGATTAATAACAAGATTAGTAAGAGGCCTGCAAGAATACCAACAAACCATTTGGCTATTCTTACCAATCTTTTCATCAGATTGGACATAAAGTAGTATTACTATCTAAAGGTAAAAAAGAAATCAGGCCGCAAACAATATTATAACAAGATTATCATCGCTTCTCAAACAACCACCAAAGCTTTGTTCTGGGCTTCACTTGGTAGTTTTTGCGTACATACTTCTGGATATGCACCATAGCTTCATCAATATTATCCGTTACTAGAATAAACTTCATGTCTTCGGGAGAAATGGTGCCTTCTTTCTCCATCAAATGGATATAATCCAACAAAGGCTTATGATATTCTTTTCCGTAAATCACCACTGGGAAATCATTGATCACCTTGGTCTGAATTAAGGTGAGTGTTTCAAAGAGCTCATCCATTGTTCCCCAACCGCCGGGCATGATGATGAAAGCGTAAGAATATTTCACCAACAGCACTTTTCTGATAAAGAAATAATTGAGCGTAAAGGATTTATGTACCCAAGGATTAGCGTGTTGTTCAAAAGGCAATTGAATATTCACACCCACTGATTGTCCACCATGCTCAAACGCGCCTCTATTGGCCGCTTCCATAATACCGGGACCGCCGCCTGTCATGGTTGTAAAACCCAAATCAGCAATATGCCTCCCAAAATGCATGGCAGCCTGATAATATTTGTGGTCTTCTTTAAAGCGCGCAGAACCAAAAACGGTAATACATGGACCGATAAAATGCAGGTTTCTAAACCCCTTGATGAACTGCCAGAAGATTTCCCAGGCAAAAGCCAACTCATTGATTCTTGGCTTGGGACCATCTAAATACACGGATGTACTGGCCGGAATAATGCGCTTAATCTTGTGTTTCTTACTCATGCCGAAAAAGTAGCACAAAATTTGATTGTATCTTGTTAATAAGATAAGTTTATACAATGCGGCTATTTCGATCACTCGCTTTTATCATTTTATTCTGTCATTACGCTCGTGCGCAATCCTTCGTTATCTCAGATATTACCGGTATCAGCTTCCGTAATGAAAACTATATTGGCACCATCAACAAAACACTGGAATACCTGAAGTACACACCAGTGCAGCAAAAGCTGTTGAAAGATTTGTATCCTATAGTCGGTAAAAAATGGGGCTTGCAACCCGACACAAGTTTTGCTACGCAATTTCAGGCACTCAAAAGAGGTACAGCACCCAATATTCAAAAGCCGAAAAACCAAGCTGCATTAAGTATCGAGATGGTGGAAATTGCCGCTACAGAATTACTGGATGCCGCTGCTACAGATGCAGAAGATGTACAAAAGATCAACGCGCTGTTACGCACTACTACGGCAACCTATCAGGTATCGATACAATTTAGTCAGCTTGAAGGGATGCCTTATCAGAAAAATGGCTATTTTCTTGTACAACGCAGACCAGGCAATGGATTCGGGCTATATAGCCCAGAGTATGACACTTCACCTTCTGGCTTTCAGAGCTTATTACAAAAAGCAGTTGAGATATTACTGGATACGGCAACTGTGAATGGCACCATACAAGTTGTGGGTGCACAACCTGCTGTATATGCAGATAATTTCATCATGCAATATCAAGCAGGTAAAACTGCTATTCAAACCGCTAAAAGCAATGCATACATACGCTTAAAACTGGCTGCCGATACCGCCCTGTTGTTGCGCTTCGATACAAGTCGGTTTTTCGGACTTAATATAGACGCTAGGAAGATTGACAATTTCCCAGAGCAAATCAGGAAAGCAATAGAAATGGGCAGAAAAAATAGGAACTATCAGTTTGCTGCACGTCAACAAGAGTTCAGAAGCGTGGTGGCAGATAACAACTATTTCAGCTCAATCGTAGAAATGGCTGATCCAAATTTCCTGAGTGGCAATGGTAGCTACCTCAAATATCTGCCAGACAATCAGCATGTCTTATTGCGCAATAGTGATACCATTGCAAGATTTCAGATTACCGTCTGGAAGCCTTATCCGGAAAGAAAATTCTACTTCAATAAATTATATAACGGCGTAGATACCAGTTTGATGCTAGAAGTAGACATGCCCAATTTAAAGACGACGGAATACCAAACACCACAGGAATTTGAAGGCTTACTTTTTCAAAAACCATTTAAGATTATAGCAGCTCCTGCGTTCACTTACCGCGAAATCTATTTCAACAATCACTTGGTGATGCTCGCAAAAGGTTTCAGCTATCCGGAAAGCATCATGCTATTTGATTCAAAACTTTCTGCTGCAGAGATTGAAGCTTTACTTATTTTGGCCTTTATTGAAACAGAACCCATGATGGGTTTTAAAAATCTCTAAGATGCGCATCATCTCCTACAATACCAATGGCATTCGTGCGGCCATTAATAAAGGCTTAATTGATTGGTTGAAGACAGATCCAGCCGATATCATCTGCATACAAGAAACCAAAGCTCATGTGAAAGACATTGATACTGCAGCGTTTGAAGCGTTGGGCTTTCATGCGTATTGGTTCTCTGCAGAGAAGAAAGGCTATAGCGGTGTGGGTGTATTAACCAAAATCAAGCCTGATCAGGTCATTACGGGCTCAGGCCACACAATGAGCGATCAGGAAGGAAGAGTGATTCGTCTTGATTTTGGCAAAATCACACTCATCAATGCTTACTTCCCATCAGGCACTAGTGGTGATGAAAGACAAACGTATAAGTATCAATGGTTGGATGAGTTCTTTGATTTTGTACAGGAACTGCGCAAAACAAGACCACAGCTGATTGTTACCGGCGACTATAATATTGCCCACAGAGAAGTAGACATTCATGATCCAAAGGGCAATAAAAAATCATCCGGCTTCTTACCTGAAGAAAGAGCTTGGATGGATAAATGGATTGCCCATGGCTGGGTAGATAGTTTCAGACACCTGAATCCGGATGCTACCGGTGCATACAGCTGGTGGAGTCAGCGCTTCCCTAGTGTACGCTTACAAAACAAGGGTTGGCGTATCGATTATATCAGTGTTACCGATGTTTTAGCCAAGCAATTGGTTGCTGCGAGCATCTATCCTGATGTGAAACATAGCGATCACTGCCCGATTTATTGCGAACTAAAACACTAATCATGTTTATTTATAATGTAACCATTATGGTGAAATGGAGCATCCATGATGCTTGGGTAAAATGGATGCAGGAACAGCATATTCCGGATGTAATGGCCACCGGCTGCTTTGAAAAGTATCAATTTGTGCGCCTACTGGAGACAGATGAAACCGAAGGACCTACCTATGCAACGCAGTATTATGCCGAATCAAAGGCCGACTATAACCGATATATCGAACATCATGCGCAACGCTTACGCAAAGATGGCACCGACAAATGGGGTGATCAATTCGTGGGATTTCGCTCTTTAATGCAGGTTGTGAATTGATTGTGGATAGTTTTGAAACTTCCCGTAACCCTATCAAAAACTTCCCTATATTCCTTTCAAACGCTTATCCCATCTGCATTTCAGCGGACATTCGCTGAAACCCTTTGCCAGCAAGCGTTTCAGCGAATTGAACAGAAATTATTTCATTTTTAATGCTAGACAATTTCTTGTAAAACCCTTTCTGTACAAGGTTTTCAGCCAATCGGCAGAAACAGGAATATGACAAAAAATATTTTGCTGGTACCTGAAAGCGAATAAATTTGTTGACGTTAATTCAAACAATTAAAAAATCATCTATGAACAAAGCTGAATTGATCGCCCAGATCGCTGACGATGCAGGCATCACCAAGACACAGGCTAACGCCGCTCTGGATTCTTTTGTTGATGCAGTAACTAAGACCCTGAAGAAAGGTGACAAAGTAACCCTGGTTGGTTTTGGTACTTTCTCAGTTTCTAAGCGTGCTGCCCGTACAGGCCGCAATCCTCAGACTGGTGAAACTATCAAGATCAAGGCTAAGAAGGTTGCTCGCTTCAAGGCTGGTAAAGAATTAAGCGCCAAGCTCTAAGGCTTTTAAAGAATTAAAAAGTCCCGTCTCAGCCAATGTTGAGCGGGATTTTTTTATTTTTGCTCCTCACAAATAAATCTACAACCATGGGCAGAGGCGATAAAAAGACTGCAAAAGGAAAAAGATTCAAAGGTTCTTTCGGTAAAAGCAGACCTGCTAAAACCAAAAAAGTAACCAAGAAAGCAGAAAAAGCTGCTTAATAAAAGATCTTTCTAGCAATAGAAAGTCCCGTACAGTATTGTACGGGACTTTTTTGCATTATTGACTTGTACGATTAATACTCAGGTAATACTGGCTTGGTGCCGAAAATGCCATCAATCTTTGCCATCACTTCGCTGGTCAGCAAAGGCAGTACATCCAACGCTTTCAGATTCTCCTCCAGCTGATGACGCTTAGTAGCACCCAGAATTGCTGTAGTAACGTTCGGGTTCTTCACGCACCATGCAATACTCAATGAAGCCATGCTGCAACCCAACTCATTCGCCACCTCTTGATAAGCACGCACTTTATTCAGTTTCTCTTCTACAAAAGTTCTGTCTTTCAACCACTCAAAACCAGGAATAGACAAACGCGCATCTTCAGGGATACCGCTATTGTATTTACCGGTGAGTAAACCACTTGCTAGCGGACTCCAAATGGTTGTACCCAAGCCTACATTTTTAAATACTTGGAGGTAATCATTTTCCAGTTTATGTCTGTTGAACAAATTGTATTCAGGTTGCTCCACTGACGGACCAATCAATCTGTAATCAGCCGCTACGCGGTGCGCTTCCATAATCTCTACACCACTCCACTCACTTGTACCCCAATACAAAATTTTACCCTGCTGAATCAAAGTGTTCATAGTGAACACCACTTCTTCGATAGGTGTATTTTTATCTGGTCTGTGACAGAAATACAAATCGAGATAATCTGTTTGCAAGCGCTGCAAAGCTTCGTGACAAGCTTCTGTCAAATGTTTACGACTTAATCCCGTCTGATTAGGCTTATTATTTTTTCCGCGCCAGCCAAAGAAAGCTTTGGAAGAAACTGTGTAAGATGTACGATCCCAGCCTTTTTTCTTCAGCACACGACCCATCATTCGCTCGCTCTCGCCCAAAGCATATACTTCTGCATTATCGAAGAAGTTAATACCGCTGTCGTAAGCAACACCCATCAGTTCATCAGCAATGCTGTCATCAATCTGCTTGTGAAATGTAACCCAACTACCATAGCTGAGTACGCTTAATTGCAGGCCCGTTCTGCCCATTCTTCTATATTCCATGTTGGATGATTTAGTACTGCAATATTACCAACAAAAAGCGCGCTTGTTCACTAATAGTAAGTACTGTCGGGAAGAATCATAGTACCGCTAGACTGGAATATGGTGATATTGCTGAAAGACTGATCTGCTTGCATTCCATTGGTACCGAATTTCAACTGCCACGGATTGGCATATTTAATTTTTACAGGCTTATCTGTGTAGAATAACTGACGAGTTTGATCCCACCACAGTTCCTTACACCATAGTGTATCTCCCAATCGATTAAAGACAACCACACTATCCCTAAGAAATACTCTGTTCTGATTTTCAACATAACGACCATAACGGGCATTCAGCTGACTTTCTACCTGCTTCAAGCTATCATAGAAATCAACATGCAAAGTATTGGGAAACTCCACCATAGTGGAATCCAACTGATAACGCAACATTTTTGGCGCTGTTAGTCTTGCTTTGATCCGACCTCCCTGACTCATGAAACTCTCAATCTGCTTACCTTCTTCAACACCCAATCTCGCAGTGCTTAATCCCCTCACCTCATTGATATCGTTCTCACAACTGTAAAGAAAAAAGCAGCCCATGATCAGAGCTGCTAAAAGTCTTTTGCTATGGCAAGAAGCATTAATCATACTTACGCTTAATGAACCAGATATCACTTAAGCTAACACCAACTGCTAAGCGGAAGAAATTCTCAGTTACAACGCTATTGTTTCCACCACGTCTGCCATACTCCAAAGTTGTATTCAAAATGGTGAACTGATTATCATAAGAGCGCCACTTTCTGATGGGCATACCTGCACCCATGCTGATGGCCCAGATATTTAACTGGTTGCCGTTGGCATTGATATAATCCTTACCGTAATTGAAGCCCAAACGATAGTTTACTGCACTCCAGTAAGAACGACCAGAGATTGGATCAGGAGAGAACTGTCCGCCTACACGAGCCATCCAGCTATTGAACGGACGGTCATTGGGTTCAAAATCTGAACGATAGTTACTCCACTGTGTAGCACTATACTCTGCACCGAAGCTCCAGCGCTCAAACACACCGCGCGAGTTTGCTGAGCGACCAGTGATCATAAATCCAGCTGAATAGCTAACAGGCAATTGAATTTTTCCCTTGATGCCATTTATACCAAACACACTATCCAATCTGCTGAATGATCCACTGTTGTTGTATAAAATGGTTTCCTTACGAATATCTTGAGTGCCTGAGAGCGACTGTCCCAATGAGAAAGTTGCACCCAATCTTAACGACACTGATTGTGTAAGTGCTGCTTTAACATCATCCTTACTGCTAAGGTTAGTTTCATACTGCGCACCAGTATTGATAAAGGGTGCTGAGAAAGAAACCAATGACTGAGAGTTAGATGAGTAGTAGAAAACAGTATCGCTTAAAAAGTCTTTACGTGTGTTGGTTTCTTTACGACCAAAATTGAAACCGGTGTTTACACCGAGGCTGAATTTACCCCAACGCTTACCTACACCAATAAAAGCTTGGTTCAAACCACCACTGCCTTTGTAGGTTGTTAACAAACTATCGATGCCACCAATGCGCTCACCATTTTGAATATCGTAGTTGATACGACTTAACTGACGCATACCGAAAGCAAGGCCGATTTTCTTCTTCTTATCCAATGGCACACCAAGTGCCACATATGCTGGAGTAAAGTTGACTGAGTTAAAAGATGCTCCAGCTCCGGCGCTACGCAATGTTCTGCTATCAATAGACAAACCCAGATCATAAGAAGTAACAAAGAAATTACTGTAGGATGCTGGGTTATTGAAATTGATTGTCTGGCCGTTGTTATTGCTTAACCCGTCTGCATATGCAGCAGACATGCCACCAATTGCTTTATGGATAAAATGCTGACCATAAAAGTAGTCGCCGATACCATAACGGGAATAAGGAGAGTTCTCCTGGGCAGTCAGGGAGGCAACAGCCAACAATGACAGGAAAAGCGCAGTTGTTCTAATGGTTGTTTTGCTCACTGATCGCATACAGACCCTTGAAAATTAGATGAGGGTCGGCAAATATCTTGTTTTTCAGGTGAGGCACAAAAAAAGGCATATCCCCCCCGGTTAACAGCACGTTAAAGTTGCTGTATTTCAATGCATAAGCATCAATAATACCATCAATTTCCTTGGCCATTCCTAGGATAACCCCGCTCAAAAGGTTGGTACGTGTATCGTAGCCAATCAGGGGAAAATCGCTGGCAGCTTCTACCAAAGGCAATAAAGCGGTTTGCTCGTGCATGGCACGGAAACGCATTTGCATACCTGGAGAAATGCTACCGCCGAGGAATTCGTGGCGATTATTGGTGTAATTATACGTGATGCAAGTGCCCAAGCCAATTGCCAAGGTATGAGTGCCCGGGAATTGATCAACAGCTGCGGAACAAATCGCCAAACGGTCGGCACCGATGGTTTCTGGTTTGCCTACAGGCGTAGTGATAGGTAGTTTACTGGATGCACTCAAGCGATGAAAACGCGTGGTTTTAGCCAGCAGGGTTTCCATCTCAGGATTATGGGCAATAACAGATGAAAGAATAGATTTCTTTGGTTGAAAGCGGTTGATTAAGTCTTGGATAGTCTCCAACGCATCATCAGCCAGCACCACTACTTCCTGTACTTCACGGCCGTTGAAAACGGCACATTTCTTTCTGGAATTACCAAAATCAAAGCAGAGTGTTACTTCCATAGCACAATTATAGGTCAAAGTTGAAACCTTTCAGCTCTCTGAAGTGGCCGTTTAACTGAATTTTTTCTTTCAGGCTCTCTGTTCCCGCTACCACCTGAATGGTTTTTTGTAAATGGCGTTTTAAATATTCCAGTCTTTGCTCTTCACGCATCAATCCTAATAATTCGTACTCTTCATCGAGGGTAAGGCCGGTATGATGCGCTACATCATAACTAATCAAATCTGCATCAGGCTTTTTGAAATCTTTCGTCACTTTCAACAAGCGATGCAATTCGCGCACTTGATTCAATACTTGTTGCATCATGGCAGCAAATTGTGCCGTTTGGTTAGGCATATAATCTACGATCGCGCCACTGTATAATTTATCCGGCACCTGCTTGATGAACTCTAATGCGCGGAAGATGCGTAAGCCTTTGCAACGAATATCCATCTTCCCATCTTCATACACTTCTACTATCTCCGATACTTCTACCAAAGTGCCTAGCTCGGCAATGCCATTGGCCAATACAACAGGCATACCAAAGGGTTTGGCTTCTGCATAAGATTCTTGAATGAGTTGTTTATAACGAGGCTCAAATATGTGCAGGTTCAATGTTTCGCCGGGATAAACCACAATGCCCAAAGGAAAAATGGGAACAAAATTCATCATACAACAAATGTAGTCTTTGACCCGATTTGTGCAATAGCCTTGTTATCTTCGGCAGGAAATTTGGTTCATGTCTGCACTATCGGTTGTGATCATCACATTCAATGAAGAAAAAAATATTGCCCGCTGCTTGCAGTCGGTGCAATCTATTGCAGATGAAATAGTGATTGTTGATTCTTTGTCAACCGATAAGACTAAATCCATTGCAGCAGACTTTCACAATGTGCGCATTGTTGACCAAGCTTTTTTGGGCTATATCGAACAGAAAAATCTAGCACTCAGTTTAGCAATAAACAATCATGTATTGATGCTGGACGCCGATGAAGCGCTTAGTGAAACATTGCTAGCGGCCATTGCTGAAGAGAAACAACACGGCTTTCCATCAGCTGCCTACAAAATGAATCGCTGCACGCACTTCAACGGACAATGGATCAAACATGGCACTTGGTATCCGGATACCAAGATTCGCTTGATACGAAAAGATGCAGGGAAATGGGGCGGTATTAATCCGCATGATAGTATTGTATTAGCAGACAAAGTGCAAGTCAACAAACTGAAGGGCGATATTTTACATTATAGCTACAATAGCATGGATGAAGTAGTAGCGCAGAATAATCGATTCACGACGATTCAGGCAAAAGCCATGTTTGAAAGAGGCAAGCGTTCTAATTGGGGTAAGATATTGTTCAGTCCAATCGTTGCTTTTGTATCAGGCTATTTTTTCAAGTTGGGATTTTTAGATGGCATGAATGGATTCTTCATCGCACGTGCTGTAGCTTACCACACTTTTCTGAAGTACATCAAGCTCTACGATCTGCAGCGAAAAGCTGCATAAAGATAGAGGCGCTGAGCGCGAATATCACCACACCAAACTGACCTTCCAAACTATCATCTGTAATCAATGGTAAGATCAACACAACCATTGCTGGCAGATAACGAATTGATAACTGACGCAATAGTACAAAGAGCGCAGCTGTAAAACTCAATACACCCAAGATACCCGCGCCTGCATAATAAATCAACCATTGATTGGTGGGCAGAAAACGTTCTGCTGCTAATGTATACGGATAATACTGTTGGTGCCAGACATCTACCGCAGCGCGGATATCGCCAAAACCAACACCCAACAAAGGGTTAGCATTACCAATTGCCCAGCCTGCCCTCCACGACAACACCCTTGCACCATCGGAGGAGCCTTGTTGGAAAACACCCTTGGAGTAGTTGCTCAAATCGTACAATACATATTGCACACGCATCTGCAAAGTGGGCAATACTGCATACGATATAGCAAACAACAGTATCAGCGCAACACCAAGCTGCAGACCTTTCTTTCGATTGGCTTTGGTCATGAACTGTTGCAGTATCCAAAGAATAGCTGCCAGATAGAGCGCCAACAAACCCGTTTTAGCAGCTAAGAAATGTAGAAAGACTACTTCAACAAGCACTACACCGTATGCCCAATAAAGTTGCTGCTTCGTTGTATTGTTTACTGCATAGAGTAAAGCGAGTATACTCAACACCATCCACCAGCTTAAGCGAATATGATCGCTATCCATGGGCACAAGCATTACTTTGGCAAACTGATAGCTAGCATTGATGGCTGCAGGATCAGCCGAATACTGCATAAGAGTGTACACAATTGCGCTCAATAAAAAAATATGTATCACCCAAATCAGCTGAACCAGTTGTTGTTTATTCAAGGATATAGCAGCAAAAGCCAATCCAATCGTCAGCAAAGGCATTTTCACTTCCACGCTTCGCCAAAGCAAGTCAGCATTGCTTGTCCAGATTAACGATAGCAATACTGGAGCCATCAAGAGCATTGCCACAGCTAACCAAGTCTTATAATGCTTTAACTGTAACAACAGTGGTAATACTATGAGTATACTGCTGATCGAGAGCAAGGCCCTGCTATACAGCACACCCGCGCAGAGGAGCGCCGTGCAGCTCAGTAACCAGTAAACAGCGGATTTATTTTTCAACAGCTGGGCCATGTGGTCCCGAAATTCGTACTTCAGCACTACTTTAGCAAAGTATGTGGCAGGAACTATTGACACAACTGCAGTTAGGTAACAGAAAAGCACTGGCGCGCGCCATTTCTCTCGTAGAAAATGCGCATGAAGGTTATTATGATTTTCTGAAGCAGTTGCCTAATGCCCATACCAATGTTATCGGTATTACCGGACCACCGGGCGCAGGCAAGAGTACTTTAGTAGATGCGTTGATTGCAGAACTCACTGCCCAATCCAAAAAAGTGGGTGTACTCTGTGTAGATCCATCCTCGCCTTTTAATTTGGGTGCTTTGTTGGGTGACCGCATTCGCATGAATGAATGGTACACCCATCCGGATGTGTTTATACGTTCCTTGGCTACCAGAGGCAGTCTGGGTGGCTTGCATCCTAAAATTATTGAGATCACTGATGTGATGAAAGCTGCAGGCTTTGACCACATCATTGTAGAAACCGTTGGGGTGGGACAAAGTGAAATTGAAATTGCAGGATTAGCAGATACTACCGTTGTGGTGGTAGTACCCGAAGCGGGTGATGAAGTACAGACCATGAAAGCCGGCTTGATGGAGATAGCCGATATATTTGTGGTGAACAAGGCCGACAGACCCGATGCCGACATGTTTGTGCGCAACCTGCGTTTGATGATGGCACCAGCTTTTCAAACAGCTAAGCATGAAATTGCGATTGTAAAAACGGTTGCATCCAAGAAAGAAGGCACGAAAGAATTGTATGCGGCTTTATTAGCACATCAGCAGCTAGCAAAGCAAAACGAGCGCAAATATTGGTTACTTGCAGAGCGGGCTTACCACATCATTCAGCAGGATCGTATGAAAGATATCGACAAGGCTGTACTAAAGAAAAGTATTGCCGATCAATACAATGAAAGTTTCAACTTGTATACACTCATAGAACAATTTCGATAAACCAACTGTTTTTCAATTATGACCGAACCAACCATTGCACAAAAATTTCCCGCAGCAGTCAAAGTAGAAAAAGGTAAAACCTATGCTTGGTGTACCTGCGGCCTTAGTGAGAAGCAGCCATTCTGTGATGGCAAACACAAGACTTTAGCTACAGAAGAAAATGGCGAAACCATTATGCCTTTCAAAAGCCTGAAGTTTACTGCAGAAGAAGATGGTGAAGTATGGCTCTGCCAATGCAAGCATACCAAGAACCCGCCATTCTGTGATGGCAGTCATAAGACACTGTAATCACTTAATTACATTATTACTCAAGGTCTGCAAATGCAGACCTTTTTTTATAAAAAAGAATGGACCCGCAAACTGCGGGCCCATCTCTAAACAAAAGCACACAATTCTATTAACGTACGCCTTGCTGTAAATATCCTGTACCGAATGTCAGGTTACGAACAACCGTATTACCACCTGTTACTGTTACTGATGTAAATCCTACGTTTGAATCGGGATTATAGTTGAATGGAGTGATATTACTACCATTAGTGATAAATGCACGATTCTGAACACCATTGTTCACCGAACTAACCATTGCAGGATTGATAATCGCCCAAGCAGTAGGGTCATAATTATTATTCGCTTGTTGGCCAGCTGCTCTTCTCACAGCGAGGAATGAGGTTGTTGTGAAAATTCCTGACTCGTTTGTAGCACTGATAAAGTTGCTGATCTGATTGTAAGCCTGTCTGGGGTTCTTCTGAGCAAGAGTCTGATCACTGTTACCAGGATTTAAGAACATATGCAATATTGGCTGTCTCGACAAAGCATTATCTACGTTATTCAACACGTCTACAAACCTAACTGCCAAAGAATCTCCATTATTATTAGTTCTGTATCTCGCAACGAATGAAGGAGAAAATGTATTATTCGCATCAACGTTTCTTGCATTTACTGGCTGACCTACATTATAAACAAAACCAGGAATCTCTCTACCAGTTGATAACAGGTTCTGTAAACTAAATATTGGAGTTTGGATATTAATATTTCTGAAATAGAAATTTCTACCCAAGCTATCTGCTGGTGCAACAGCATGATAACGCGATACAATTGAAGGGACACCTACAGGAGTACCTTGTGGATTCTGTGGAAGTGATACACCAGCGTTAGGAAGTCCAAGATAATATCTAGCAGGAATTGCTCTAACAGAAGGAATACTATCCACGCCAGGTATCAAACCGTTAATCGCTAGTCTGGCAGTTGTATCGAATACCTGATTCGAGAACTGGAACTGAACACCACCAGGCAAATCAGGAACTGCAATAGAATAGTTACCATTGTTGTCTGTAAGTGCACTCCAATCAAATCTTTGTGTATTACCATTAACATTTACGAAAGCAAACAGGTTAATCAATCTACCCGCAGCTACTTCACCAGACTGGTTTAAAAAGTCTGTTTCAATAGTTACGTTACCACGAACAGTGTTTCTGTTATTTGACTGATTCCATATACTTACAGTTGCAGTACCAGCAGTTGAAGCGTTACCTGTAATATTCGCAGAAGTACCGCTACCCCATCCTGTCCTTGTTACAAGCGCTTGCACAGGGTTAGGTACGTTAATATTACCTGCTGCTGCAAAAACAGCAATACCATTGGCATCTGTAGTTTGCTGTAAAACTGTATTAATTAAAGTTGGGATTGTAACTGTAGCCCCTTGAACTCTTTGGCCTGTTACAGCATCTGTAACTGTTACAACAATATCTCGTCTTCTTGCGTCAACACGGTTTAAGCTATCTTGTAAACGATTACCAACTCTGCTCAAGCTATCCTGATAACGGATTTGCTGTATTGCAAATTGGTATTGCAATTGTGCTAAAGCAGTTGCACCCTGCTGTCTTAGTTGTTCGAGACTTCTCTCTTGATCATATTTAAACTGCAACAGGTCTCTTTGTGCTGTTAATGCAGCTTTCTCATCAAAAGCATCTTTTTTACAAGCAGTAGTCCACATAAGCATGGTAGCACCTGCTGCAAAAAGTACCGTTTTAAAAGGTTGAAATGTAAATGGTTTCATGAACTGAAGTTTTGGTTGATGATTATTTGGTTTTCTTTTTGAGATTTTTACTGATGCCCAGTTTTAATTGAAAGGCATTGGTATTGATAGCGCCTGTTACGTCTGGGAATTCGATGTAGGAATAATTTTTACGAACAGAACTAAGTCCCATGAGATAGCTGGTTTGCAACATCCAGTTGAACTTTTTAGTAGGAACTACTAATTCAACATGTGCATTACCATGAAACCACTGAGGTTCGAATCTGTCTGTAAACTGACTACCTGATACAGTTCCATAAATACCTTCAATAAATTGACCTGTCTTGTAATAGTTCTCCCATTCGCCAACATTATTGGCCCAGCCTCCGCCCAAGCCCAGATTCAACTTCCAGGTTTGTTGAGAAGGTATTTGATAGAAGAATGCTAGACTAGCATCAATTGAATGCAGCAGATACGTGCTCTGCTTTACATTCCTGAAAGTGAACATATCGGGCAATCCATAACGGGTGTCGTCTTTAAACGTAGTGAGCTCCCCGCCAAATCCCGCATAGCCTGCGCTGGCTCTAACAAACCAGCCTTTACCAAGTGCCCTGTCTGCAAACAGATAAGCGTTTGCACCAAGCCCAAAACCGGTATGCGGCTGCTCCTGCGTGAACTTGTTTACAGAAGCTCCTGCCAATACACCCAAGCGCCAGTTGTGTGTGCGCATATCTGTTCCAACCTGTGCGTGTAGCGACAAAGCCACCAGGCAGAAAAGCAGTGTTTGCAGAATGGATTGAAAAAATTGTTTCATTGTTTTGGTTTGATGATGAAATGAATGATGAGTTCAGGCAATAGCATTTAAGGCGGCCTTGTTGCAAATGGTCGCATAAGTTTGAGTTTATATGTTTTGGTGAATTAACTGGCCAGTTTTCCTTGCTGGTGCGCAGTAAGCACTGCTTCCACTCGGTTTCTTACACCCAGTTTCATGTAGATGTTTTTATTGTGCTTTTTAACTGTTTCAAGAGACAGCTTCAATTTTGCGCTGATCTCTTTGTCCATCAAACCCGTACACAACAGTTCATACACCTCTTTTTCCCTTTCAGTCAATGCGGATAGAGTACCCATTCGTTTTGGTTTAATTCATTAATACCGGCAGTAGGGGAAGGGGTAGTTTTGGAATCTAGGGGGTTGCTTCCAAAGAGGGAATACAAAAGTAGGGGGTATCAATTATTAGTCCAATACCTCTTTGGTGTAGTTGAATTAAAAAAAATTCATCGAAGGGTATAGCGCAAACAATAACCGGCTCCAAATGGAACCGGTTTATTTTTAGAAGCCCCCAATGTTATAGATGATTAGGATTCAAGGGCGCGGCCCTACCCCCGTTTGACCGCGCCGGCTTTCGCCTTTGAATCCATCGCTGAGAAAAACTCCTCAGGGTCGTCTCTTATTTGTTGCAGACAGGTATGCGACAAATATGGAGCAAAGCGCAATACAAGACAATGGGAAATTTCCCATTGCTGCACGGGAAATTTCCCATTGCCAATACCGATAAAAGAGTGGAGATTGCTGTAAAACTCAATATGCATAAGTATTCTATCCCTATCATGCTGCTTGCATTTACCTGTATCCATTATACACTTAGCAGTTTTATCGAAAAACCTACAGTTGTAAATAATCGAAACCCCCCCATTACGCCTGAAGCAGCGGATCGTTACATTCAGAACTTTCAGCAATCTGCTGCATACAAAGCCATGAATGAAGTGGACAAGGATGCCACTAAAGCCATCTACTTTGATGCAGCAACCATTAACAATATGGCAGCCTTGGTGCAGTCCGGACAAATAGATGGTATGTGGGCCTATTATGCCAAGTATGATACGCCTAATAAAGACCCCAAACACCTGTACAATAATCAATACACCATTATCTTGTGGGGCGCAAAGCAACCTGTAGAAGGTAAGTCGATGGAAAAAATCATTCTACGCAATAGCCAAGGAGAAGCAACCAATATTGAGAACTACGGCAAACCCTGCCCGCCATTTATTTGTAACTGATGCTACCAGATTATTCACAAGCACTTCATTTTCTTGAAATCAGTGCGCTAATTGTCGGACTGATTCGTTGGAAGCAAATACAACCAACTACTTTTCGTTGGCTGATACTCTTGCTATTCCTAACTGTTTTGAATGAAACGATTTTAACCGATCATCGCATTCCATCGTTACGACTGAATAATAATCTGCTGTACAATATCTTTTCTTTGATAGATCTGTGTGTGGTTCAATTCATGCTCTATCGAATTGAAGCATTTCAAAAAATCAAACGCTTTATCCTGTTCTCAATCAGCATCAATCTGGTGGCCAGTATTGTTGAATTACAATTCTATTCTGGGTGGTTACAATTTCATACGCAGAGCTTCCGCCTGCTCAATATCAGCAATATGCTGATTTGTTTGTACTACTTCAGAAAAGTGATATTGGAACACAAGATTTCTTTAAGAAAAGATACCATTTTCATTTTTTGTACCGGACTTTTCATGTATCACGCGCTGCTCTTTATTAATTTCACCACAGTGAGTATTCCAAGCTATTGGCAACTACCATCTGCTATGCTCATCTTTCAACTATTACACTTATCTGCCAACCTCATTTATTACACATCCATCATTCTACTCTTTTTGATGTCCAGAAAATCGTAAAGTTGCAGTATGGGCATTTTACCACAGATCGTTGGAGCAATTGGCTTCCTGATTATTTTTCTAGGATTTGTGTTATTGCTGATTATTTCTACCAGCAGAAAAAAACAAACTCAAATCACGCAAGCCTACCAAACACAGGTGGCAGCTATCAGACATGAAGTACAGGAACAAACCTTTCAGGCCATTGCCATGGAGCTGCATGATAATGTAGGTCAGCTACTCAGCAGCAGTAAGATGATGATCAATGCAGCCATGCTGCAAGCACCGGAAACTGCATCCTCACTAGAAGAAGCGCAAGACACTTTAGGAAAAGCCATTCAGGAAGTTCGCAGCCTTAGCAAAATGATGAATGCTAAATGGCTGGAACAATTCAGCTTGAAAGAAAACCTGCAACATGAAATTTCAAGGATACAAAACATCCTGCAAGTGAATGCTTCGCTGGAAGTATTGGCTGATATTAGTTTGCACAATGACCAGCAATTGATTCTATTCAGGGTGGTTCAAGAAGCCATCCAAAACTGCTTGAAACATGCAAACGCCAGTTTGATCAATATTGATTGCATGGTAGAAAACGAGCATCTACGTATGCGTATTACCGACAATGGCAAAGGTCTACCCAGCGAAGCTTTCTCTAAAGCCGGCAGCGGTTTATTACATATGAAAGAAAGAATTACCCTACTAAAGGGTAGTATCCAATGGCATAACCATGTACCTTCGGGTACGATAGTGGAATTAACGATTCCACTGCGCTGACCATGAAACCAATGAATTCAACTATCCGCATCGGTATTGCAGACGATCACCAACTTTTTGTAAAATCTGTTTCATCCTTACTACACGCCATTGGCGGATTTGAAGTTGTGCTGGAAGCAGTCCACGGACAAGCATTACTGGATGCGCTCAGCAAAACGACCCAACCACCTGATATTATTCTATTGGACGTGAATATGCCTTTGATGAATGGCATTGAAACAGCTGCAGCCCTGCTCAAAAAATTCCCACTCATCAAAGTGGTAGCCTTGAGCATGAACACAGATGATACCAGTCTGATTGGTATGATCCGAAACGGCTGTTGCGCTTATTTAATCAAGGATATCAGTCCGGCAGAACTACAAAAAGCTTTGCAGGAAGTGCATGAGAAAGGGTACTACAACTCAGAGAATATGCAGCAGAACATGCATAAGCTCATTACACAAAACACACAGGATCTTTTCTCTGAAAAAGAATTACAATTCATTCGACTGGCTTGCAGCGATGATACCTATAGAGAAATTGCCCAGCAAATGAAAGTATCTGAGCGATCAGTAGATATGTACCGGGAAAAAGTATTCGAGAAACTAGGCGTTAGTTCCAGAACAGGCATGGCATTGGAAGCTGTACGCAGAAAGATTTATTCTCTCTAAACCTCACCCGCTTCGGTTAGCTCTTTTTCGCGCTTCCACCAGCGCCAACCTACTACGCCAATCAAAGCAAGTGGTGCTATCATGAGGTATACAATACCAGAGTTCATGCCCTTGGCAGGTCCTTCACCCAGCTGAGATGCTGTTTTTGTACAGATAGAACATTGCGCATCACTCGTTAGAGGAGCTGCAAGACACAACACAATGATCACCATCCACAGTCGCTTCATACACAAAATTTCTATGCAAATATATAACCGAATCCGGCCTGAAAAGTTTTACCTTAATAGCCCTTAAAATTCAGCCGTGAGCCAAAGAAGAACTTTTCTGAAGCAAATGGGTCTTTTGACCAGTGCTTTTTCTGCCAATAGCCTATTTCAGCAGGCATACGCTGCCGATATTGAGCGTGCCCAGCAACAAATTGCAGGTTTTACACCCGAACAAGCCGCAGCCGAGGAAGATTTTTGGGCATTGATTAGTCAGGCCTACACGGTAAACCCCAGCATCATCAACCTGAACAATGGCGGCGTATCGCCTTCGCCAAAAGTGGTGCAAGACGCCGTAGAACGCTTTAACAAACTTTCAAACGAAGCACCATCTTATTATATGTGGCGCATTCTGGATCAAGGCCGTGAGCCATTGCGCATGAAACTGGCCAATCTGGCCGGAGCGGATCCGGAAGAAATTGCCGTAAACAGAAATGCGACTGAGGCTTTAAACACCGTCATATTTGGATTAGACCTGAAAGCAGGTGATGAAGTGATCGGCACCAAGCAGGATTATCCCAACATGATTCAAGCTTGGCGACAGCGTGAAATGCGGGAAGGCATCAAATACACACAGATCAGTTTCAACTTTCCGATAGAAGATGATGCAGCCATTGTAGATGCATTTGCCAAAGCCATTACACCCAAGACCAAAGTGCTGCATATTACGCATGTCATCAACTGGGTGGGACAAATTCTACCTGTGCGCAAGATTTGCGATATGGCCCGCAGCAAGGGTATCACCACCATCGTGGATGGTGCGCACTCTTTTGGTCTACTGGATTTCAAGATTCCTGAATTAGGTTGCGACTACTTCGGCACGAGCCTGCACAAATTCTTAAGCGCACCCATTGGCAGTGGTATGCTCTGGATCAAAAAAGACAAGATTGCCAATATCTGGCCCTTGGTCTGTAACGATAAACCGCGCAGCACGGATATCCGCAAGTTTGAAACATTAGGCACACGCAGCTTCCCTATTGAACAAGGTATCGGCGAAGCCATCAATTTTCACGAAGCCATTGGCAGCAAGCGCAAAGAAGCACGCATTCGCTACCTCAAAGATTATTGGGCAACAAGGGTGAAAGATGTGCCCGGCGTAAAGATTCATACCTCATTTAAACCTGAATATGCCTGCTCTATTTGCGGCGTGAGCATCGACGGCATGACGCCCGGTGAACTAGATAGTGCCCTGTTCAGTAAGTACAAGATTCACACAGTGGGTATTGTTTGGGAAAACATCAGTTGCGTACGCATCACCCCACATGTCTACACTAGAACCATCGATCTGGACAGGCTGGTAAAAGCCATTACCGAGATCGCTGGTTCAAAAAAGAACAAAGCTTAGGCAAGTATTGCTGTTTTTCAGCGTTTTAAGCTGGGCAAGCCGATGTCATCCGACCCGGATCAGCATTTTTTTGCCCGCATCTTCCAACCTTTTGCTGCTGCAACACTCTTAATACCGGAATCAGCTTTTGGAACAGGCAAACCACATAATGACAGCTGTAGTGAGAAAAGCCCGCCACGGCGATGGTGCTGCGCAGGCATGGCTCTATGAGCAGTTTAGTACAGCCATGTTTAACACCTGTATCCGCATGACGGGCAACAGAAGCGATGCGGAGGATTTGTTGCAGGAAGCATTCATTCAAGCTTTCAAAAACCTGCACCAGCTGAAGGAAGAGGTACAGTTTGGTGGTTGGCTGAAGCGAATTGTGGTAAATGCTTGTATACAACACAGTAAAAAAAGTTTTTACTGGAGCGAATGGGATGAGCAATGGCACGATGTGGCAGACGATACGCAAGTGGCCTGGTGGAAAACAGTTGACCTGCAACTGGTACACAAAGCCATCAAGAATCTGCCCGATGGATGCCGGCAAGTATTTACGCTGTATGTACTGGAAGACTTCAGCCACAAACAGATTGCAGAAAACCTAGGCATCAGCGAAAGCACCAGCAAAAGCCAATACCATCGGGCCAAACAATTATTAAGAGAACGTATCACTCAGGAAATGCAAACACATGGATGAGTTAAAACAATACCTACAAGACAATCGCGACACACTGGATGCGGACACACCCAGGCCTAAAGTATGGGAAGCCATACAGGCTGAAGTGAAACCCGCAAGCAAGGTGATCAAGATGACAACCATCATCAAATGGGCGGTAGCTGCCTGTGTAGTTGTGCTGACTGGTATCGGTATCTGGACGATTTCACGTAATGATACATCAACTGAAGCGGTAGCTAAGATAGCTCCAGCTAATCCTACACCTATAACGAAAGATAGTATTACAGCAACAACACCTCTTGAACAAACAACACCCATCAGTAACACAACGGAACAGCCCGTATATGCTGCAACAACAAAGAAACCTGTACACAAAAGCAAATCATCCAATAATAATGCAACAACAGATCCTTCGCAAGTATTGGATCAATTAGCAAGCAGTTTTGTACAAGTCATCAACTTACAGCGCAACCGCATCAGCACTACCCCGCTGTTTGCTGAATCCCCAGCTTATTTTGATGATTTCACCAAACAGCTGAATCAGATGGACAAAGATGAAAAACGGATTAGACAAGATATCCGCAAACAGGGCCTGCAACCTGAAATGATTGACCAACTCATCAATGTGTATCAGCAAAAACTGGATGTACTGAAGCAACTGCAACTGGAAATGAATAAACTCAATAATCGTTATAAACAAAATCGTGGACCGGTAGACACTACCAAAACCTATTTCATCAATATTTAAAATCAGTGAACGTATGAATACTTCTTTAAAAACACTTATCGCCTACACAGGCTTACTCATCAGCACAACTGTTGTTGCACAACAATATCGCGCTACTGCGCCAAGAGCTGCCAGTGCAGCACAAAGTGCACGAGGTGCAGTAACTGTAAACGGTGAGCCGCTGTTAAGAGAAGACATGAAAGACCTGAAGAGCAAAGAAGTGAGCCAGGAACTAGCTGCACCCAAGGGTGGCGAAATTTTTCTGGAAAACAACAATCGCCCTATTGTGGTAAAAACATGGGCAGAGCAAAAAGTGAAAGTGGTAACCACTGTCTTCTTTGAAGGCGAAGGCAAACTGAGTGATGAAGAATGGTTTGAAAAACTCAATCTCTCTTTGCGCACTTTAGGCAATTCGGTTAAAATTAAATCCGGTAATGTGAGTGGCGGTAGCTATACGGTATTAGGCAATACCTATGGCTGGAACTGGGGCAGTGATGGTGTAGCGGTATTTAACGGACAGGGACAAAACATCGGCACCAAGAGCAATACCCGCCGTGTTGTTACCGTGTATGTACCCGCTAATAGCAAAATGGATATTGAAACCCGTTATGCAGATATTGAGTTGGGTGATCTGGCCAGCCTGAGTTTAGATATCACCAATGGCAACGTAGACGGAGGTAATGTTAACGAACTGAAACTGCGCTCACGCTACGGTAACGCCAGCTTTGGCAACAGCAAATATGCAGAAGTAGAGTTTACCAATGGTCGTTTCACTTTAGCCGGTGCTGATGAACTGGATATAGACAGCAAGTATGCCACTATCGAAGTAGGCAGCAGCAAAAAAATCACGATGCGCAGCACCAATGATGAATACGAGCTGGAAGAAGTAGGCAGCCTGAGTGGCAGAAAGAACTACGGCAACCTGCGCATCACCAAACTCAACACAGCTCTGGAAATGGATGGCACCAATGCAGACATTAAAGTACGTAATGTGGGTGCTTCTCTGGAAAATATTACCATTGACAACAAGTATGCAGATATCCGTATTCCTCTGCGCAATGTAAAAAGCTATGCAGTGGACTTTACCGGGCCCTATAGCTCTGTGTATGGCAATTTTGAGAAAAAACCCATGCCTGTAGCAGAGGACAAAACAAAAACCGAGAACAACCAAATGCGTTGGGCAGAGGTTGATAGCAATAACCCCAGCCGTTTCACCGCCAAAGTAGGTGAGGGTGGCGCCAAACTGATACTAAAGTGCCAGAATTGCACGGTTGACCTGAAGTAAGCATATTTCTCATGTGCATATATCTCACACAGTTGTTGTTTGTGCAATGACTGCACGGTCCCGCTCTTCAGCGGGACCTCTTTATTTCTGTAGCTTTGCACAGATTTCGTAAGTTAGTACTATGAGTGAGTTATATACCATCGGCTGGATTTTTGTGACCTTGTTATTCATTGCCTTTTTTGCAGGTTATGAAATTGCTTTTGTCAGCGGTAACAGACTCAATATAGAGTTACGCAAAAAACAAGGTAAGCGCAGCGGTATCATTATTGCAGGATTTTTAGAGCACCCTGCACGTTTTATTGGCACCTGCTTAATTGGCTTGAATTTCTTTTTAGTTATCTACGGATTGCTAGTAGATGAATTACTTAAGCGAACTTTATGGAATCCTTTCCACATTCAGAATGAATATCTCAAACTCTTTGTAGCAACTATATGCTCTACTTTGATTGTATTGGTATTGGGCGAATTCATACCCAAAGCCATCTTCAGAGGCAAGAACGACACGCTACTACACTTCTTTGCGCCTTTGGCCAATTTCTTTCATACCCTCTTTCAACCTTTGGCTAGGTTTTTCGTGAATGTTTCTCAATGGATTTTAAAGTACTTGTTTAATGTACGCGTAGACGAAAAAAGTGAGGCATTTAGTAAAGTAGATCTGGAACATTTCTTTCAGCAAACAAGAAATCAGGATGAAGAAAGTCCGGAATTAAATACAGAGTTATTTGAAAACGCACTCAGCTTACCGATGGTGAAGATTCGTCAGTGCTTGGTACCCAGAACAGAGATTGAAGCTGTGGAATTAGATACACCATTAGAAACCATTCGCCAGAAATTCATTCAGACCAAACTCAGCAAGCTGATTGTATACAAAGACAGCATTGATGATTTACAGGGCTATATCCATCAGTTGGACTTCTTCAAAAAACCAACCGATGTTGCTTCCATCATCAAACCATTGATTGCAGTGCCGGAAAGCATGAGCGCTACAGATCTCATGAATAAATTCACTAAGGAAAGAAAAAGCATTGCGTGGGTAGTGGATGAATTTGGCGGTACTGCCGGAATTGTTACCATGGAAGATGTTCTGGAGGAAATTTTTGGTGAGATACTGGATGAATATGATACCGAAGAGTTCGTAGAGAAGCAATTGGCTGAAGACGAGTACATCTTTAGCGGGCGACTGGAACTGGATTACCTGAATGAGAAATACCAGCTTGATTTCCCGGAGCATGAATCTGAGACCTTATCCGGCTATATCATTAATGAACATGGCAGCATACCCGAAGCCAAGGCATCAATCATCATTCAGCACTACAAGTTTGATGTGCTCAGCGTAAGCGACACACGCATAGAGATGGTGAAAATGAAGCTGTTAAGATAATTTGCAGCAAGCAGGCCTAAGCCATTAACTTTGGCACCGCAAAAGCAGCACTGGATGGCATTACCCTTTCGCAAAAAACAGGAAGAACCAAAAGCCGAGATGACCTTTGTAGATCATCTGGAAGAGCTGCGTTGGCATGTCATCCGCTCTGTGTTGGCTGTTTTTATCATGGGGGGTGTCATTTTTGTTTACCGCGACTGGATTTTTGACAATATCATCTTTGGGCCGGTAAACCCCGATTTCGTTAGTTATAAATTCTTCTGCGATCTCAGCCATTGGCTACACCTAGGTGATGCACTTTGTATGCCGCCGGTTAGCGTAAGCATGCAGACCACCACTTTTGGCGGTCAGTTTGTAAGCAGCATCACTGTAGCCATTGTGGGCGGCTTTATTGTAGCTTTTCCCTATGTCTTCTGGGAATTCTGGCGCTTCGTAAAGCCTGCTTTAAAAGACAATGAACTCAAAGGCACACGCTTTGTGATATTCTGGGTAACCTTCTTTTTCCTCCTGGGTATTTCCTTTGGCTATTTTGTATTAGGCCCATTCACCTTCAACTTCTTGGCGAATTTCAATATTGGCACACGCCATTTCTTAGAAACCAAGCCAACTTTGAACGATTTCCTCGATAACCTCATCAATATTCTGGTTGGCTGCGGTATTGCATTTGAACTGCCTGTACTGGCTTATGCATTTACCAAGATTGGATTAATCACCCCCATGTTCCTGAAGAACAGCCGCAGGTATGCGATTGTGATTATTCTGGTAGTTGCTGCCATTATTACCCCTAGTCCCGACTGGATTAGCCAATTATTGGTCTTTATTCCATTATTCCTCTTATATCAACTGAGTATTCTCGTATCAGCACGTGTGTACAAGCAGGAAGAGAAGAAGATGGAAGAGTGGAGTTAAGCTCCGTTCATCCAAGAATTGCTGCAGCAGCAGGCGAATACAAGGGATAGCCCTACATTTACAGCATGAATACGTTTGATCTTACAAAGCCCATCGCCATCGGTTGCGATCATGCGGGCTTCGAATACAAAGAAGCTGTAAAACAATGGCTGAAAGACGATGGGTATGAAGTGCTGGATTTAGGCACCAATAGTAGTGCTTCTGTTGACTACCCTGATTTTGCGCATCCAACAGCCAATGCTGTTGAAAAAGGTGAAGCTGCATTTGGCATTTTGTTTTGCGGCAGTGCCAATGGCGTGAATATTACTGCGAATAAACACCAAGGCATTCGCGCTGCATTGTGCTGGCAGAATGATATTGCAATCTTAGCCAGACAACACAATGATGCCAACATCATTTCTATTCCTGCACGCTTTGTGGCATTGCCTCTGGCACAGCAGATGATCGAACACTTTATGCAAACCCCTTTTGAAGGAGGTAGGCATAGTAATCGCGTTGGAAAAATAGCTTGTTCATAAAACCCCTGAGTATACAAATGAAACAACAATTGCTTGCAGGCATGCTCCTGCTGAGTGCAGGATTGTACGCACAAGACGAAACTGCTGTAAAGTTTGCAGCTACTGTTACTGCGGCAGACCTTAAAACACATCTTACCATCGTTGCAGGTAAAGAAATGGAAGGCCGAGAAACCGCAACTGAAGGTCAGCGTAAAGCAGCAGCTTACATTGAAAATCATTTTAGAAGTTTGGGCTTGAAGCCCGGTAACGGCAGTTCTTACCAGCAAATGTACCCCGTTTATCAGGATCAGCTGACAGAGAAAAAATTGACTGTAAATGGTCGTGTGTTTGAATGGGATAAAGACTTTGTCATCAACTTACAAAGCGCGGCAAGCGGTAACTGGACTATTAACGAAACAGTATTTGTAGGTTATGGCCTTGTTGACTCACTCAACAATGATTACAAAGATCTTGATGTAAAAGGAAAAATTGTGATTGCACTGGAAGGTGCCCCTGGCGCAGGCAATGCCACTAACCTGCGTATGAATAACCCTGCTTCACTAGGTGGTAAGATCACAGCCGCACGCAATAATGGCGCGATTGGTTTATTGCTCGTTAGCAAAGACTTCCCTAAGCGCAATGCTAGTCCGGTTACTGGCAATATGTATTTCAGTCAGCAAACTACAACGGCAGGCAATTTCATCACAGCCAATATTTCTGAAGCAGTGGCTTCTGCTTTATTGGGTAGAACAAGCACACAGAACAGTAATTCATTATTGGAATCTAAGAAAGCTACGTACAAAGCTTATATGCAACTGGTAGCGAAAAAAGAAACCATCAACCTGGAAAGCTCTAATGTATTGGGTGTTGTTGAGGGAACCGATAAAAAAGATGAATACCTCTTTATCACTGCACACTATGACCATCTCGGCAAGCGCGATACCGTGATTTATTATGGCGCTGATGATGATGGTTCTGGTACAGTAAGTGTATTGGAACTGGCAGAAGCTTTTGTACAAGCCAAGAAAAAAGGTAAAGGCCCAAGAAGAAGTATTGTATTCATGACCGTATCTGGCGAAGAGAAAGGTCTGAGAGGTTCTGCTTATTATGGCAATAACCCAACTTATCCTTTGGCTAAGACAACTGCCAACTTAAACATCGACATGGTGGGTAGAATTGATCCTTCCTACAAAGGTGATAGCACCAACTATGTATATGTAATTGGTGAAGACAAGCTGAGCAGCGATTTGATGAAAATCACTGATGCAGTGAATAATAAGTTCATCAAGATGGAACTGGATAGAAGATACAATGATCCAAAAGATCCTAACCGTTTCTACTATCGCAGCGACCATTACAATTTTGCCGCTAAGGGTGTGCCCATCATTTTCTACTTTAACGGCGTACACAGAGATTACCACAGACCAACAGATACAGTTGACAAGATCAATTTTGATGTGATGGAAAAACGCGCCAGACTAATCTTCCATACTGCTTGGGAAATGGCCAACAGAGACGAAATGCTGAAGCGCGATATGCCGCTGAACATGCCTCCAAGATAATTGGATACAACTCAAAATAAAAAGGGCTGCAAATGCAGCCCTTTTTATTTCAGTCATCTTTGATATTATGCGAATAATAGAATCAGCAATTGCGCTGCAATGATTCTTAAAATCATCGTCAAAGGATACACAGTTGCATAAGTAATAGACGGAATATCTGTTTTAGCAGTCTGCATCGCGAAAGCTAATGCAGGCGGATCGGTACTAGCGCCTGCTAACAAACCACAAATCTCGAAATAGGTTTTGCGGAATGCATAATGCGCGATTAATCCAACAAGCAAGAGTGGCAGAATTGTAATTGCAGCACCCATCATCATCCATTGCCAACCTGCACCACCAGCAAATGCATCATGTAAACCATGTCCACTACTTAAGCCTACACTTGCTAAGAATAAAGTGATACCCAACTCGCGTATCATCAAATTAGCGCTATTGGTGGTGTAATTATTCAAATACAGTTTACTACCAAATCGACTTAGTAATAAAGCCACAATCAATGGACCACCAGCCAAACCAATCTTCACTGCCACAGGCATATTGGCTACATGGAATGGAATACTACCCAATACAACACCCAATACAATACCAATAAAGATGGGCGCCAGGTCAGGCACTTCTAAACGTTTTAAAGAATTACCCAAAGCCTGCGTTACCATAGCAACGCCTTCCGCAGTACCTACAACTTTGATATTATCACCCAGCTGCAAAACAATATCACCATGTGGTACCATTTCAATACCTGAGCGACTTAATCTAGTTAACGTAAAGTCTTGCTGATGCAGTTCTGGAATATCCCCCAGCCTTCTATGTGTTACTTCGGGTCTGGTAACAACAATGATACGAGAGATCAATTCACTCTCTTTAGCGTCCTTTAAATTCACTTCAGACTCATCACCAATAATCAGTTTGAGTTGAGTAACAGCTTCTTTTGGTGCTACTACCAGTAACACATCACCTTCGTGCATGATCACATCCGGTGTTGGTGTGATGATTTCGCCGTCATGCAGCATACGCGAAACAACAATTGGCTGCTTCATCATTTGTAATACACTGCGTATTGGCTGGCCAATCATTTGCGGATTATCCAGTTTCAGGTGTACTGATACAGGACGATTCGATTTGATAATACTTAGCTTACGATGCAGCTCTCTTTCTTTCTCCAGATCCGTACCAAATATGTTGCGTAGCAGAATTAGTACGATGATGATACCAAATACTCCAAAAGGATAAGCAACTGCATATGCTAATGTAAGCGTGGCACTGTTATCTTTCGCCAAATGCAAATCGGTAATCGCAGCCTGTGCAGCACCTAATCCGGGTGTATTGGTTACAGCACCACTCATCACACCGGTCATAGCTGCAATATCATTATGACTGAAATAGAATAACCCAATAGTCGTGAGTACACCGAGTAATACAACAGATGCTGCTAGTCCGTTTGCTACCAATGCATTTTTCTTCAAGGATGCGAAGAAACCGGGACCAACTTGCAAGCCAATAGAGTACACAAATAAGATCAGACCAAACTCTTTCAGAAAATGTTCTGCTTCTTTATTTACGCTGATACCCCAATAAGAAGCGGCTAGCCCCATAAAAAGCACCCATGTAACACCGAGTGAAATACCTTTGAAAGAAATACGTCCTAACCAGATACCTATTGCAATCACCAAGCCGTAAACGGCTACAGTCTGCGGAATACCCGGAACAAAAAACAAATCAATGAACCATTGCATGCGGCTGGATTTGTTGAGGAACAAAGCTAGCCATATTCAAATCCATTGAATATGATGATTATCATAACTTATTCACCAGGATGATAGGTGCGCACTGCCTGCTTCAAGACCAAAGTCTTGTCTAAAGTCATAGACTTGGTCTTTTGTGCTAAGAACAAAGGCACTTGATCATCAAAATGCTTGCTACCCTGCTTGGCAGAAGCACCATAAGTATTCACCGTTTCAATGATAGGTAAGCCTTCTTTGGGAAAACGCACATAAGCCACATACGCATCACCACCAGTTATTTTACGTTTACCATCCTTATATGGCACAGACCATTCAGGCGCTAAAAGATCAGGCAAACCACTTGCAGGGTACTCCTTATCACCACGTACCAATTTTTGAATATCGCCTAACACCAAATCATTTCTACCAAAATACTGCTGCATATAGTTCTTTGCATAACGGTAGATCTCTACACATTCCGCACTTGTCTGCTGTCTGGCATCTTGTCCATCCATCTTTCTTGCTACATATTCATACACCAATAAAAAGATGGCTGCACCCTTGCTATCTGCATCACCTCTTCTATTCCAGCTTTGTAAAGTTGTAATCTGTTCTGCGATATCCGGATAATCGCCAGCCTTTAGTAAAAACAAGGTATCTACCGGATAGATATACTGCAGCTTTTCAGGAAGTTGTCTATCGAACTTGATGGTTTTGAACTGCTCATACCCTACTGTACCTTCTTTGGGAAACAATTGCATAAAGCGTACACTTCTGTTATTCTGATTATTCTCCCAACCATCTTCTTTGGGGAAACTGCTAAACTTCAAGTTGTCTTTAGCTGCTGTTGCAGCAAAAGACGAATGATTAGTGTTGAACAAGAAGCCACTGGAAGGATTTACATACTGCGGTAACTGCTTGATATTGCGAAACTCTGTCCACAAAGTCTTTGCCGTATTACCGGGTAGGGTTCTTCTCCAGTTGTACGCAGGATCCGGATTACGTACCGGCATCAAGGCATTGTTGACATAGAAAATCGTATCATGTTTATCTGCATATACAATATTAAACATCGATAATCCTTGTAAGCTGATGGCCTGATAAAACTGTGAAAAGTTTTGCGCCTTATTCATGCGATACCATTGCTCCAGAGCACGTATCTCCATATTGGCACCCAAACGAATGGCGAAAGCACCTTGCTCATTCTTCATGGTAGCACCATACTTACTCCAATACACTGTTCTATTCACAGCAATGGGAATACCCTTGATACGTAATTTGATTTTCTTCTTCTCTAGATTCACCCACTGACCATCAAATAAATACTGCTCCTTATTATCAGGATTCATTTGTAATTGAAAAATATCTACTCTGTCGCACAAATTCACCGTATGTGCCCAACCCAAGTGCTCATTCACGCCATGCAAAATGCAAGGACCACCAGCGAGCAATCCACCCAACGCATTCCAACCTTCTTCGCTAGCCACATGCGCTTCATAAAAAGCCTGCGGCCCTTCATTGGGCTGATGTGCATTGATAGCCAAAAAAGCTTCACCCGTTGCAGTGCGTGAAGGATGTACTGCAATACCGTTGGAGCCCTTCTTTTCAAACTCAATCAAAGGATACACTCTATTCGAAAAAATGGTGCGCAAAGCGCGATCACCACCATTGAAAACCGTTAATGCCAAAACAGATGAAGCCACATAGTCTTTGGTCGTAATAGGAAACAGTTGTTTCACCATTACTTCTTCCGGATGGGCCTTGGCATAATCATTCAAGCCTTGTACATACCCTTCTATCAGGCGAATAAATTCAGGCGACAGCGTATGCCATTTTTCCTCGGTGATTTCTCGACAACGGAACAAAGCAAATGCATAATCGCCTGCTGCTCCTTCCTTACCCAATGCCTTACCCATGAGTCCTTTTGCAGGCAAAGCCACCATTTGCAGGCTCTTGAAATCATCTTCTGCGTGGGCCCATGCCAAGCCATAAGACACTTCCGGATCTGTCTTGGCAAAAATGTGCGGCACACCAAAACTATCTCGAGCAATAGTTACACTTTTTGGATTGATTTGAGCTGAAGCTGAAAAACCTATTAGTAAGAGAAGGACAAGCAATCGCATATGTCAGTTTTATTAGGTAAACGATATTACAACGATTCTGTTCAGCAACAAAAAAGCCGCTGATAACAGCGGCTTGAATCATTAAAATTGATACGATTACCAACCAAGAATATACGCGAAGATCAACGGTGCCACGATGGTAGCATCGCTCTCTACGATAAACTTAGGGGTATGGATATCCAGCTTACCCCAGGTAATTTTCTCATTGGGTACAGCACCGGAATAAGAACCATAAGAGGTAGTAGAATCACTAATCTGGCAGAAATAGCTCCAGAAAGGCACATCATGCCATTCCAGATCCTGGTACATCATAGGTACTACGCAGATAGGAAAATCACCGGCAATACCGCCACCAATCTGGAAGAAGCCAACGCCCTTGCCACCACTATTGGCACGATACCACTCAGACAAGTACACCATGTATTCAATACCACTCTTTACTGTATCTGCTTTCAGTTCACCTTTGATGACATAAGAAGCAAAGATGTTACCGGTAGTACTGTCTTCCCATCCTGGCACAACAATAGGGAGGTTCTTTTCAGCAGCAGCTACAATCCAGCTGTCTTTTGGATCAATCTCATAGTATTGCTGCAGCTCACCACTCAATACAGTTTTGTATAAGAACTCATGTGGGAAATATCTTTCACCATTAGCTTCTGCATCTTTCCACTGTTTTACCAAGTGCTTCTGTAAGCGACGGAAAGCTTCTTCTTCAGGAATACAAGTATCTGTTACACGGTTATAATGATTCTCCAACAAATCCCACTCTTCCTGAGGTGTTAGATCGCGATAGTTAGGAATACGCTTGTAATGGCTATGTGCTACCAGATTCATCACATCTTCTTCTAGATTGGCGCCGGTACAGCTGATAATGGCTACTTTATCCTGACGGATCATTTCCGCAAGGCTCACACCCAGCTCGGCAGTACTCATGGCACCAGCTAAACTCACCAACATTTTACCACCTTCCAGTAAATGTGTTTCATACCCCTTGGCTGCATCTACCAAGGCCGCGGCGTTAAAATGGCGGTAATGATGCGTAATGAACTGTGATACAGGACCTTTTTGCATATCAAAAATTTTGAGCCGCAAAGTTAACTGTTTTCAGGCGTTTAAGCGGTTAAAAGCAAAAAGGCACTGACTTGCAGTGCCCATTCTTACCTGAAATGCTGAAACCCAATTATTTCTTGTAATTGCTTACCAACCCGGTAGCACTGATCTCTAGGATGCGCTTAACGCCATCCTTATGGATACTCGCATAATAAGCAAGACCTTTTTCAGTGCTATTGAACTCAATCAGCTCCAACAGTTCGCCGCCAGCTGCTACTTTATTCAAAGCTTTACGGGGAACAGAGGGCATATCAGCACGATCAATATGCTTACTCGTGCCAATCAATTCGCCATCTTGCGTAAAAAACGCTTCCTGCGCGATACCATCTTCTGAGAATTTGGCCTTGATAAAATCTTTTTTTACTTCCCACTCTACCTGATCAACAGTTGCAAATTCAGCTTTGAATTTGTTGATGACTTTCAGACTCACTTTGGTAATGTCTACCACAGGTGTAGCAAAGCTTGAAGCGGAGATGGCAATTGCAGCCAGGGCGGTTACAAATAACTTTTTCATACGGTTTTGTTTTGTTTGATGATGTTTGTTTAAGACGATGCAAGACCAAAAACGTTCGTTAAAAAAATCACAATGCATTTTTGATATTGACAAGACAAACATAGTATCATCCAAAAGACATTTCAGGATCAGATGGATACAATGGGCACGCGAGCAGATTTGTCTTGATGAGTGGTGTTAATGACAATGTTAAGACAGGTTAATATTGGCAGCAAAGCCAATACAGCACTGCATGAAACGAAAATTGCTAACAAAAAACTAAAAGCCGTTACCTCAGGGTTAATTTACATTAACGGATACTGAATGAGTGATGAAAGGATGTTTGAACGGATAAGTGTATTTTCATAAAGTGAATTATCTGGCACATGCATACCTCTCTTTTCGCCAACCCGAACTGCTGATTGGCAATATGATCAGCGATTTTGTGAAGGGCAAGAAACAATATGATTATCCATCAGCTATTCAAAAGGGGATTCGATTACATCGTGCAATTGATACATTCACCGATGCACATAACAGTACAAGAATCGTTAAGCAACTATTCAAGTCGGCAGTAGGTCCATACGCACCTGCTTTTGCTGATGTGGTATATGATTATTACTTGGCTAATGATCCCAAACACCTATCTGAAGCCGAGTGGAAAGTATTTGCAGAAGAAGTCTATCAAACATTGGGAAACCATATTCATCTTCTGCCGGAAAGATTTGCCCGTATGCTACCCTATATGCGGGAGCAGAACTGGCTGTATCACTATCGCACCCGATGGGGCATTGAGCAAAGCTTTGGCGGCATACGCCGAAGGGCGAGCTATCTTATTGAAACAAGCGACCCTTTTTTATTGTTTCAAGAGGAGGATGCTGCGCTACAGGCAGCTTATGATGCATTCTTCCCTGATATTTATGCTTTCTGTAAGGATTGGATCAACCAGAACAGCGACTGATTCCTGTTATATTTGCCAAAATTCTTGAACATGTTGCACAAGCTGTTTCAACTGAGCGCATGCATGCTACTCAGCCTTACCTTGATGGCTCAGCAAAAACCAACTGATTTGGATAAGTCGCCACAGGACATGAGTTACTGGCCGGCTAACTATCCTGTATTGAAGATGAATGGCAAAGCAAAGGATGAACCCATTGCCCGTGTGATTTACAGCAGACCAGCGAAAAATGGTAGAACCATCTTCGGTGGCATCATCAAATACAAAGAGATGTGGCGCTTGGGTGCCAATGAAGCTACAGAAATTGAATTTTTCCGCTCTGTGAGAATTGCAGGTAAAACCATTGCGAGAGGTCGTTACACAGTTTACTGCATTCCTGATGAAGACAAATGGACCATCTGTATCAACAAAGACAATTATTGCTGGGGCAATTTTGTATATGACATCAAAAAGGATATCCTTAGAACAGAAGTAAAGATTGAGAAGACTAGTGAGCTGACAGAAGCATTCACCATCTACTTTGAAGAAACCAAAACCGGTGCCAATATGGTGGTGCTTTGGGATGATGTGAAAGCCAGCTTACCAATCGTAATATCAACTAAATAACCGCACAAGGTGCACAACAAAACAATATGAAGATTGCTACCAAATTTATCCATGCAGGTGTAGAGCCAGATCCTTCTACGGGTGCCATCATGACACCGATTTATCAAACCTCTACTTATGTACAGGAAGCACCTGCACAACACAAGGGCTATGAATACGCACGCAGCCAAAACCCTACACGCTTTGCATTAGAAAAAGCTTATGCAGAAATTGAGAACGGACAGTTTGGTCTGGCTTTCAGCAGTGGTGTTGCCGCAACTGATGCAGTCATCAAACTTCTGGCACCCGGCGACGAAGTGATCTGCGCCAATGATATGTATGGTGGTACTTACCGACTCTTCACCAAAGTGTTTGAAAAGTTTGGCATCAAATTTCATTATGTGAACATGCAGCAAGCGGAAAATATTCGTCCATATATCAATGCCAATACTAAACTCATCTGGACAGAGACGCCTACTAACCCACTGATGAATATCACAGATATTGCTGCAGTGGCTGCGATTGCCAAAGAGCATAAAGTGCTGCTTTGCGTAGACAATACGTTTGCTTCTCCCTATTTACAAAACCCATTAGACTTGGGTGCAGATATCGTGATGCATAGTGCTACAAAGTATTTGGGTGGGCATAGCGATGTTATTCAAGGCTGCCTTGTAATGAATGACGCTGCACTGCGTGATCAATTGTATTTTATTCAAAAATCCTGTGGCGCCGTACCCGGACCAATGGATTGCTTCCTAGTATTGCGCGGCATCAAGACATTGCACGTACGTATGCAGCGTCATTGCGAGAATGGCGAGAAAGTAGCTAACTATTTACGCAATCATCCTAAAGTAGGTAAAGTATACTGGTGCGGTTTTGAAGACCATCCTAATCATGCAATCGCTAAAAAACAAATGCGCGGTTTTGGTGGTATGATGAGTTTTGAATTAAAAGATGACAGCGTAGAGAATGCGAAGCGTGTACTGTCATCTACCCAAGTATTTGCTTTAGCAGAAAGTTTAGGTGGCGTGGAAAGCCTGATCAACCATCCGGCTTCTATGACACATGCTTCAATTCCGAGAGAAGAAAGAATCAAAAACGGCTTAAGCGATTCCTTGATTCGCTTGAGCGTGGGCATTGAAGATGCAGATGATTTAATTGCCGATCTGGCACAAGCTATTGGATAAAAAAATCCCCACGGTACCGTGGGGATTTTTGTTACTGCTTATTGCAATACAAAAGATTTTTCGAGCACGTTCTTCGAATCACCGCCTACATACACTTTAAATAAGCCGGGCTCTGTTTTTTGTCGGCCAAAGCCATCATAGAAAGCAAGATCACTTAGCTCGATGGTAAAGCTCACTTCTACAGAAGCACCAGCTTTCACGGGCACACGCTTGAAAGCTTTCAATTCTTTTATTGGTCGTACAATAGAAGCAGTTACATCGCGCAAATATAATTGCACCACTTCTGTACCATCTGTATTGCTGGTATTGGTTACCGTTACTTTTACTGTAACAGGCTTATTCTTCGTCATAACCGTATCGCTAATGCTGTATCCACTATACTTGAATTCACTATAACTAAGGCCAAACCCAAAAGGATACAAAGGTGCATTGGGAATATCGCGATAACGCGTATGCCAATCTGTTGCAGGCTCTGTTGATGCAGGGCGACCGCTGTTGAAACTATTGTAATACACAGGAATTTGTCCAACAGCATAAGGAAAACTCATTACTGTTTTACCAGATGGGTTGTGTACACCGAGAATCACATCAGCTACTGCAGTACCGTGTTCTGTTCCTAAAATCCAACAGTACACAATAGATGACACGAGGTCTTTGATTGGCGTAAGCACCAATGGTCTTCCGGCATTCACCAGCGCCACAACAGGCTTACCTGTTTTCTTCAATGCTTCCAACAAGCGTATTTGTGCTACAGGAATTTCCGGCATTGCAAGCGCACGATCTTCGCCGGCAAGCTTACCACTGATACCAATATTCACGACTACCACATCAGCCCCATTGGCATTTTTCACCGCTTCATCAATCAGTTTCTGATCTAGCTTATCATCCGGACGATACCCTTGCGCATAAGTAACCATACCTGTTTTACGTACCATCAAAGCCTCATATAAAGACACTGCTTCATTCGCATCACCTTTAGCAATCCAGAAGTCGAACATGTCTTCTTTGCTTTTCGCATAATGACCAATCAATGCGATACGCTGTGTGGATTGTAAAGGCAATACATGATTATCGTTCTTCAGCAATACAATACTTTCTCTGGCTGATTTGCGTGCAATGGCGCGATGCTCATCTGTGAAGATGTTGGCTTTCTCTCTGGCTTCATCGCTGTAGCGATATGGATCTTCGAACAAACCGAGTTTGAACTTATAGTAAAGAATTCTACCTACTGCTTCATCCAACAAAGCCATGCTCACTTTACCCTCTTTCACCAATTCCGGAATATGGTTAACCATGGCTTTGGTTTCCATATCCATCATACTACCGGCCTGAATGGCTTTCAGCGCCACATCTTTATTGTCTTCTGCGTAACCATGCGCAATCATTTCACCAAATGAGTTCCAATCACTCACCACAATGCCTTTAAAGCCCCATTGCCTTTTCAGGATATCATTCACCAGATAGCTATTGGCACTGGCAGGAACACCTTCAAATAAATTGAATGAGTTCATCACTGTAGCTGCACCTGCATTCACGGCAGCTTGATAAGGTGGTAGATATTTATTCCATAATTGCACGCGAGATACATCTACGGTATTGTATTCCTTTCCAGCTTCTACAGCGCCATAAGCAGCAAAGTGTTTTACGCAAGCCAACACACGATTGGGCTCAGACAAATCGCCCTGCAAACCGCGTACACGCGCAGCGCCAAATAAACTGCCGAGATAAGGATCTTCACCGGCACCTTCCATCACGCGGCCCCAACGCGGATCATTGCTGATATCAACCATCGGCGCGAATGTCCAATGCAAACCTGCAGCAGCTGCTTCTTTCGCAGCAATAGACGCTGTGATCTCCGCTGCTTCGGTGTTCCAACTACAAGCTTCCGCCAAAGGAATGGGGAAAATCGTTCTATAACCATGGATCACATCAAACGCAAACAGCAAGGGAATACCCAGTCTGGTTTGCTCTACTGCAATTTTCTGTACAGACCTTGTTTCTGCAGCACCAATCACGTTCAGCATGGAGCCTACACGACCAGCTTTTACATCATTCATCTTTGCCTGCTGACCGGGATCATTTGCAGCAGGACCCGTAAACACACCACCACTTAATTGATTGAGCTGACCAGCTTTTTCTTCCACTGTCATTCTGCCAAGTAAATCCTGCACACGTCTTTCAATGGGCAGTTGTGGATTTTTATACGGCAAAACTGTCTGTGCATATACGGCTTGTACCATTAGCAGCAGACCGAGTAATTTCTTCATATGATATTCTTTTAGGTACTTCGCCAAGTTACAAACAAATGTGTGGCTAGTACCAATCTGCCTATCACAAATGAGCAATCAACAACACAAACTCAGAGATTTCCTAGAAGAAAAAGTACAGCAGTACAACCAGCCTTCTTTTATTCCGGCTGATCCTGTCTGTATTCCTCACCTATTCTCTACAAAAGCAGATATTGAGATCGCAGGATTCTTTGCAGCGATTTTCGCTTGGGGCAACAGAACCACCATCATCAATAAATCCAAAGAATTGATGCAGTTGATGGATATGGCCCCGCACCAGTTTATTACCCAGCATCAGGAAAGCGATCTCAAACGACTATTACAGTTCAAACACCGCACATTTAACACCACAGATTTATTGTATTTCATCCACTTTCTGCAGCATCATTATCTGCAGCATGATAGTTTGGAAACAGCTTTTGCGCAATGGATGGAAAAAACTGATACAGACACTACGCGCGCCTTAACCGGCTTTCATCGCTATTGCTTTTCGCTGGAAGACGCACCGGCAAGAAGTAAAAAACATATTGCTACACCTGAGAAGCAGAGCAATTGCAAAAGGTTGAGCATGTATTTGCGTTGGATGGTGCGTTCGGATAAAAAAGGCGTTGATTTTGGTATTTGGAAAAAGATTCGTCCGGCACAACTGATTTGTCCCGTGGATGTACATGTGGCCAGAGTGGCTTATCGCTTTGGTTTGTTAGAAAGAAAACAGATTGATTGGCAAGCGGCACAGGAGTTAACAGATGCGCTACGACAGATGGATCCAAAAGATCCGGTGAAATATGATTTTGCCTTGTTTGGTCTGGGGGTGATGGAGAAATACTAACACATAATTCCTAGAAGGGATAAATTTAGCCTTCCACCAATCGGTTTGAATACATAAACAGTGTATCTTTTTATCATGAAAAAATGGTACGATCAGCAACATTGGTTCATACAAGGTCTTGTAAACCTAATTTTTGGCGTATGCTTTTTCTTCCTATTTGATCAACTATTCATCAATAACATTGATTGGTTTGAGGAGCACAATACCCCAAAACAAAGTATCAGCAAAGCAATTTGGATGGGTATTTGGATTGCAGCTGTTTTAACTTTTACAAAGCGTAGTAAGTATTCTAAAAAATATTTCCAAGGCCCGAATGAATCTGCAGGAAATTGAACACTTAAGCCCAGATGCCCTGATCAAGGCCATTAACGACCTGATCCTGCATGATTTTGATCAATTGATCTACATCCTCTATCGTTTAGATATTCCCGAAGCTAAACTCAAAGGATTGCTAGCTGAACATCCACAAGAAGATGCCGCCAAAATGATTGCTGCACTCATCATTGAACGACAGCTACAAAAGCAAGCAAGCCGAGAAAAATACAAACAGCAAGGCGATATTCCTGAAGATGAACGCTGGTAATTAGCGTAAAAGCACATCAATCGGTACGATCTGATAGCCCTTCTGCTTCAAGGTTTGAATCAGCTTAGGCAATTCATGATAGAACTTTTCTTTGCGTCTGGGATCTGTACCTGCATGGATCAAAAGAATATGCCCATCCAATCCATCTGCAGAAGAGAGTTGCTGATTCACAGATGCCATAATGGTTTTGTTCGATACATACCGATTACCCATTTCAGGCCAAGTATAATCTGCATTGGTGCGCACACCGGGTGTAAAGCTGAATAACTGCGCACCTTTCCAGCTAGTCCATGTGGCTATACTATCATTCCACCATTCATAAGGCGGAATAAAATATTTCACTTGCTTCGCGGAAATGCCCAACTCTTCCATCGCATAGAGGTTGCGATTCCAATCGTCTGAGAATGTAGACCAACTCACCAACAAACTATCCCGCTTCTGCCAATCGCAATACAACAAATGGCCATCAGAATGTGGCCCCATATAATGTTTGTCTTTATACAGCTGTTGTATAGCTGTTTTGTATTTGGCATTTCGATACAGTCTTCCGGTGAAAAAGAAACCAGCTTTTACTTGTTGCTCTTTCAACGTCTTTCGAATAAAGGGTAAACCTTCTGCATATTCATCACCAGTAAATACCAGCGCCACTTGCTTGTGGTAACGATTC
>JACCDH010581380.1_pt1 | contig 99444 bp, 110 predicted proteins | sample 7442481 | NCBI WGS metagenome assembly JACCDH01 (sample SAMN15323433, study PRJNA562643) | freshwater metagenome | isolation source: river surface water | place: USA:Blue River Watershed | collected 2017-08-15 | reverse complement strand
TTGCTTGCTTCCCGAAAGACCTCTTATCTCATGCGTGTCACGCTTCTTCATCACGATCAGCAGCAGCGCAAGACGCTGGAAAACCTGCTGAAGGCGAGTGGCTACCAGGTCTCGAGCTTTGCTCGCCATGAGGCGCTACATGCGCACCTGCACAGGGAAGAACCTGCTCTGCTGCTGGTCGACTGGACCGACGACAGCGGAGGACTGGCGCTCCTGACCAGCCTGCGCGAGCAATGGCCCGAGCTTCCGGTACTGCTGCTGTGCCACCGCGCACCCGACGTGGCAGTGCGCGCTGAACTGGCCACCCGGCCGGCAGACGTGCTGCTCCCGCCGCTGCGCAAAAACGAGCTGCTACTGCGCGTGCAGCTGCTGATGGACCGGTACCGACCGGGCCAGGCACGCGGGGAGGTCATTGTGTTTGGTCGACATGAATTCCTGATGGGCCGCTCGCAAGTACAGATTGAAGGCCGATCTGTGACACTCACCCAGAAAGAATTCGAGCTGGCGCTATTGTTCTTCCGGCACCTCGGGCGGCCATTATCCCGTGCCTATATTCACGAGACGGTGTGGTCGCGTGATGCCGAACTGTCATCAAGAACCCTGGACACCCATGTCTCCCGGGTGCGCAACAAGCTGGACCTAAGGCCGGCCGCGGGCTTCCGGCTGGTCCCGGTTTACAGCTTTGGGTACCGGCTGGAGCAGATTACTGAATAACGGCGCATCTCCCGGGGCTATAATAAGAGGAGTTAACCTTGCCCCCACGCCCCCAGCATGCAACTGCTCGCCGTCGGACTCAACCACACCACGGCACCGGTCTCGCTCCGCGAGAAGGTGGCGTTCCCGGCCGACCAATTGGGTCAGGCAGTGGCGTCGGCTTGTGCATGGTTCGGCAACACATCGGATCCATCGCGCGCGCAGGAAACCGCCATTCTTTCAACCTGCAACCGCACTGAGATTTATGGTGCGAGCGCCAACGACGGCAACATCGATACTGCGCTGGATGCGACGGCCCATTTCGTCGCTGACTATCACAAACTGCCTTACTCGGATCTGCGTCCTTATCTGTACGCGCTGCCTCAAGATGAGGCCGTGCGCCATGCCTTCCGGGTGGCATCAGGTCTCGACTCGATGGTGCTGGGCGAGCCGCAGATCCTCGGACAGATGAAAGATGCTGTGCGTCAGGCGGAAGCCGTCGGCGGGCTGGGCACCTATCTGCATCAGATGTTCCAGCGCACGTTCGCGGTCGCGAAAGAAGTGCGCACCACCACCGAGATCGGTGCACACAGCGTGTCAATGGCGGCAGCGGCCGTTCGATTGTCCGAGCGCATCTTCGACAAGCTCTCCGAACAGCATGTGCTGTTCATCGGTGCGGGCGAGATGATCGAACTGTGCGCAACGCACTTCGCTGCGCAGCACCCAAAGACGCTGACCATTGCCAATCGTACGCTGGAGCGCGCCGAGCAGCTCGCGCACCGTCTAAGCGGCAAGACCCTTCGTCTGGCTGAATTGCCTGAGAAACTGGCCCACTTCGATATCGTGGTCTCGTGCACCGCCTCGACCTTGCCCATCATCGGATTAGGCATGGTCGAGCGAGCGATCAAGGCGCGCCGTCACAAGCCGGTGGTCATGGTGGACCTGGCGGTGCCGCGTGATATCGAATCCGAAGTATCCCGTATGCGTGATGTCTTCCTGTACACCGTGGACGATCTCGGCGCTGCGGTGCAAATTGGGATTGAACACCGTCAGTCGGCGGTTGCACAAGCCGAAGCCATCATCGAAACCCGTGTGCAGGCATTCATGCAGTGGCTCGATGGTCGCGCCGTCGTGCCGCTCATTCGCGATCTGCACGAAACCAGCGAACAGTTACGCCGCGCTGAAGTCGAGCGTGCGCGCAAGCTGCTGGCCAAAGGCGAAGATATCGATGCGGTGCTCGAAGCGCTGTCCAAAGGTCTGACCGCAAAATTCCTTCATGGTCCGCAACAGGCGCTGCATAGTGCGGATTCGGATGAGCGCGCCCGTCTCGCACAGCTGCTGCCGCAGCTGTTCCGCACCAAGCGATAGCGCAGTCACTACGCTGCCTTGCTGCGCGCGCCCGCTCGGTGGGCGCACCTTCTGAACCGTTTTCCCCTCTCTGATGAAACCATCGCTGTTATCCAAGCTGGAGCAACTCACCCAGCGTCTCGAAGAAGTCGGGGCGCTGCTGAATCAAGAACATGCCACCGCTGACATGGATCAGTACCGCAAGCTCACCCGTGAGCATGCCGAGCTGGAACCACTAGTCGCCGTGCATGCGCAATGGGCCCAGTCCCATGAAGACATTCGCGCCGCGCGTGAGATGCTGGCCGATCCGGACATGAAAGCCTTTGCGCAGGAAGAGCTCGATGCAGCGCAGCAGCGCGCCGAAGCGCTCGAACTCGAGCTGCAAAAAATGATGCTGCCCAAAGATCCGAATGACGAGCGCAATATCTTTCTGGAGATACGCGCCGGCACAGGCGGCGATGAGTCGGCACTGTTTGCCGGCGATCTGCTGCGCATGTATACGCGCTACGCTGAGCGCCAGCGCTGGCAGGTAGAAATGGTATCTGAATCTCCTTCGGAACTCGGTGGCTACAAAGAAGTTATCGTGCGTATCGTCGGTCATGGCGCATACTCGCGCATGAAGTTCGAATCTGGTGGCCACCGCGTGCAGCGTGTGCCCGAGACGGAAGCACAAGGTCGTATTCACACCTCCGCCTGCACGGTGGCTGTGATGCCTGAGGCAGATGAGATCGGCGAGGTGGATATCAATCCTGCGGACATTCGTATTGACACCTTCCGGGCGTCCGGCGCAGGTGGCCAGCACATCAATAAAACCGATTCTGCGGTGCGCATTACGCATCTGCCGACCGGCATCGTGGTCGAGTGTCAGGACGATCGCAGCCAGCACAAGAACAAGGCTCAGGCAATGAAAGTGCTGGCGACACGCATCAAGGATGTACAGCTGCGCGCGCAGCAGAGCGCCGAGGCGGCGACACGCAAATCGCTGGTCGGCTCGGGCGATCGCAGCGAACGCATACGCACCTACAACTTTCCCCAAGGCCGGGTGACGGACCACCGGATCAATCTGACCCTGTATAAACTCGATGCCGTGATGGAGGGTGAGATGGATGAACTGACCAACGCACTGATGGCCGAGCATCAGGCTGAACAGCTAGCAGCACTCGCGGAGAGCCACGGATGATCAATCGCTACGCAAAACCTCTGATCCTGCTGCTCACGCTGGCCTGTATCGCCATGCTGGCAGTCGGACTGTATCTACAACTCGTGCTGGAGATGCTGCCCTGCCCGCTATGCATACTGCAGCGCTATGCATTTGCCGCGACTGCCGTGATCTGTCTTATTACCCTCTTCCTGCCGACCGCTCTGCTGCGTGCCGGCGCTGCACTCGGCGCGCTGGCCTCGCTGACGGGCGCAGGCATCGCCTCACGTCATTTGTGGGTAAAGGCACATCCGACGGTCTCTTGCGGCATTGATCCACTGGAAACTTCGCTAAACAAGGTGTTTTTCGCGGAATGGTTTCCCGCGCTGTTTCAGGCCGATGGTTTGTGCACCACTGAATACGATCCCATTCTTGGCCTGTCGATACCGCAGTGGGCGCTGGTCTGGTTTGCGGCCTTCGCGATCACGCTCGCGCTGATTGCCTTGCGCTATCGTCGCTCAGAATGACGGTAGACGAATTGCTGCGGCAAGGCCGGTTGGCACCACTGGAGGCACGCATTCTGGTTGGGCATGCGCTGCAATGGTCTCGTGTGCAGTTGGTGACACGTTCGCAAGATACCCTGAGTACCGTACAACTGCGCGCCATTGATGCGCTGTTCCGTCGCCGCGAATCGGGCGAGCCGATCGCCTACATTACCGGCGTTCGCGAATTTCACGGACTGGATTTTGACGTGACCCCTGCGGTGCTGATACCCCGCCCGGAGACCGAGCTGCTGGTCGAGCTGGCAGATGAACGCTTACCTGAAAACGGCGATGCGCTGGATCTTGGCACGGGATCGGGCGCGGTCGCGGTGACACTCGCCCATCTGCGACCCGATGCGAAGCTGACCGCTACTGATATCAGTGCCGAGGCGTTGCAGATCGCTGAGCGCAATGCGGCACGCCATCAATGCAGGATAACTTTGCTTCGCAGCGACTGGTATGACCGGGTCAATGGCATCTTCGATCTGATCATCAGCAACCCGCCGTACATTGCCGCAGGTGATCCGCACTTGTCGCAAGGCGACTTGCGCTTCGAGCCTTCCGCCGCACTGACAGACCATGCAGATGGCTTGCAAGCGATTGAAACCATCATCAACGGCGCGATGCAGTATCTGAAGCCGGGCGGCTGGCTGCTGCTGGAGCATGGTTATGATCAGGCGGCTTCTGTGCGCAAGCTCTTCGATCGTGGTGCATGGGCTGATATTGACCGCTGGCGCGATCTCGCCGGGATTGAGCGCGTCTCAGGAGCTCGCCGGCCTATGGCATGAAATGCGCCTGTCAATACTGGTGCCAAAGATAAATTTCCGTATCATCCCAGCCTCATCCTCTCCAAATACTCACTTCTTTCCTACTCAAACCGATGTTGCCTTCGATTGAACAACGCCTAGCCAGCGAGATTGCGGCCCGAACCGAACAAGTATCAGCAGCCATCGCGTTGCTCGATGAGGGTGCGACGGTGCCCTTCATTGCCCGCTACCGCAAGGAGGTCACTGGCGGGCTGGACGACACTCAGCTGCGTCTGCTGGAAGAGCGGCTGCGCTATCTGCGCGAACTGGAAAGCCGTCGCGAAGCTATCCTTGCGTCGATTGAAGAACAGGGCAAGATGACGCCGCAGCTGAAAGATGCCATCCTGCGCGCCGAAGACAAGACGCACCTCGAAGACTTATATCTGCCCTACCGTCCCAAGCGCCGCACCAAGGCGCAGATTGCCGCAGAAGCGGGACTCGAGCCACTGGCCGATGCACTGCTGGGCGATCCTTCGCTCGATCCTGACACCGAAGCTGCAAAGTATATTCGCGCCGCTTTTACTACCGATCAGGGTGAGAATCCCGGTGTGCCGGATACCAAGGCCGCACTGGACGGGGCGCGCCAGATTCTGATGGAGCGCTTCGCCGAAGAGGCATCGCTGCTGCAGGAGTTGCGCGAGTACCTGCTCGAACATGGCGTTATCGAAGCCAAAGTCATCGAAGGCAAGCAGCAGGCCGGCGAAAAATTTGCCGATTATTTCGATCACACGGAAAACCTGTCGGGTATTCCCTCGCATCGTGCGCTGGCGTTGCTACGCGGTCGTCGCGAAGAAATCCTCGCCATGACGCTGCGACTCGACAGCGAACTGGAAAAACCTAAATGGGATGCGCCACATAATCCCTGCGAGAGCCGAATCGCCGCACGCTTTGGTGTCAGTCAAAAAAATCGTCCAGCCGACAAATGGCTGCTCGATACCGTGCGCTGGGCCTGGCGTGTGAAGATCTTCATGCACCTGGAAACCGAGCTCATGACGCGTATGCGCGAAGAGGCCGAGGCTGAAGCGATCCTGGTGTTTGCCCGCAATCTCAAAGATCTGCTGCTGGCAGCCCCGGCCGGTCCGCGCGCGACGATGGGTCTGGATCCGGGGCTGCGTACCGGAGTCAAAGTCGCTGTGATCGATGCGACTGGCAAAGTGGTCGATACCGCGACCATCTATCCGCATCAGCCACGCAATGACTGGGATGGTTCGCTGCACCTGCTCGCGCTGCTCGCGCGCAAACATCAGGTGTCGCTGGTCGCTATCGGCAATGGCACGGCATCGCGCGAAACCGACCGGTTGGCGCAAGACCTGATCAAGCAAAACCCTGAGCTGAAATTGAACAAGATCGTCGTGTCCGAAGCCGGCGCATCGGTGTACTCAGCTTCCGAATATGCATCAAAGGAATTGCCTGAACTGGATGTCTCGCTGCGCGGCGCTGTCTCGATTGCGCGTCGTCTGCAAGACCCTCTGGCCGAACTGGTAAAAATCGATCCCAAATCGATCGGCGTGGGTCAGTATCAGCATGATGTGTCTCAGACCCGTCTGGCGCGCACACTGGATGCCGTGGTTGAAGATTGCGTGAATGCGGTGGGTGTTGATGTGAACACCGCGTCGGCTCCCCTGCTGGCTCGTGTCTCGGGACTCTCCAGCAGCGTCGCGCAAAGCATCGTGCAATACCGGGACCAGAAAGGTCTGTTCGGTTCGCGCGCCGCACTGCGCGAGGTACCCCGACTGGGTGACAAGACTTTCGAGCTGGCTGCTGGTTTTTTACGCGTGATGAATGGTAGCAATCCGCTGGACGCCTCTGCGGTTCACCCCGAATCCTATCCGCTGGTGGAAAAAATCCTGGCTGACATACAACGCGATGTGAAGAGCGTGATCGGTGACAGCGGATTATTGAAATCACTGGATCCGAAACGTTTTGCAGATGAACGCTTCGGCGTGCCAACCGTGGCAGATATTTTGAAAGAACTCGACAAGCCGGGCCGCGATCCGCGTCCGGCATTTGTGACAGCCAGCTTCAAGGAAGGCGTCGAGGAAATCAGCGACCTGCGTCCTGACATGATCCTCGAGGGTGTGGTGACCAATGTGGCCGCTTTTGGCGCTTTCGTGGATATTGGCGTGCATCAGGACGGGTTGGTACATATCTCTGCGCTATCCAACAATTTCGTGAAAGATCCGCACTCGGTGGTCAAGGCCGGTCAGGTGGTGAAGGTCAAGGTGCTGGAGGTCGATCCCAAACGCAAGCGCATTGCACTGACCATGCGGCTATCCGATGCGGCACCCGCGCCGGGGGACAAGCGCGAGCGTAGTGGGGAGCGTTCAGCCGACCGGCGCGGTAATGATCGCGCCCAGCCGCGTCGCGAATCCGCCCCCTCCAACACGGCGATGGCGGCCGCGTTTGCAAAACTCAAAAGCTGAGTCGGCCTGAGTCAACTGAACTTTGAACGGACTCGTTGTTTATTGATCCGTGATGGGTCCCCCCTGCGGCGGGGTGACAGGATTTCGGTCCAAAGCCTCCGGATCGTCACCGCAGCGCAGGCGGGGCTCCAGCCTCTTTGGCCGTGCTCCAACAGCGTTTTACGTGCGGGACTGGCATTGGGCAGCAAGCCCGGCTTTTCCCTATAATGCCGGGATCAGTACCCTTACTTATTTGCGAGGAAGTCATGAGTGACGTGCAATCCTGGATCAAAGAGACCGTGACCAGCCACTCGGTCGTGCTGTTCATGAAGGGCACCGCCCAATTCCCTCAGTGCGGCTTCTCCGGGCGCGCGATTGAGCTGCTGAAAGCTACCGGCGTCCAGGATCTGGTAACGGTGAATGTGCTGGAAGATGATGAAGTGCGTCAGGGCATCAAGGAATACTCCAACTGGCCCACGATTCCCCAGCTGTATGTGAAGGGCGAGTTCATCGGCGGCGCCGACATTCTGGGCGAGATGTACGAGTCCGGTGAGCTGCAGACCCTGATCAAGGGCTGAGCTCCATGAAACGCCTGGTCGTCGCCATTACGGGTGCATCAGGCGCGCTATACGGAGTGAGGCTCCTGCACTGGCTGCGTGAAGCGGGCGGCATTCAGACTCACTTGATGATTTCCGAAGCGGGTGCGCTGAGCCTGCACCACGAGCTCGGCATCACGCGCAAAGAGGTAGAAGTCCTCGCGGACGCGGTGCATGCTGTACGCGATGTAGGCGCCTGCGTGGCTAGCGGCTCTTTCCCGTCCGAGGGCATGATCATCGCCCCTTGCTCAATGAAGACACTGGCATCGGTTGCACATGGTTTGTGCGACAACCTGATCTCGCGCGCTGCCGATGTGATGCTGAAAGAACGTCGCCGACTGGTTCTGATGGTCCGCGAGACGCCCTTCAATCTGGCGCATCTGCGCAATATGACGGCGGTGACGGAGATGGGAGGCATCATCTTCCCGCCTTTGCCAGCGCTCTATCAGAAACCTGCCGACATCACCGAGATGGTTGACCACACGGTGGGCCGGGTGCTGGATCTGTTCGGTGTCGAGCAAACGCTTGCGCCGCAGTGGCAAGGGCTGCGCCAAAGCAACTGAAAAACCTCAGGTGCTCTCCGCCGGCTCGGGTGTCGCCTCCTGGATTTCCATCTGCAATTCCTGCTGCTGGCTGCTGGACGGGCTGTCACTGCGTTCACGCATACCCGTCACCATGCGCTGAATGGCATCATTAAAGCCCTCCATCGAAAAGCTGCTGAGACGAAATTTGCCATTGGTGAGCGGGAAGGCAAAACCGACCACTGGCGTCTGCTGAAACGCGCGATTCATCGCATCATTTTCATTGAACCAGTAGACCAGAATGTCGCCATTGGCGGTCGCCACGGGTTCGCACACGCCTTCGATGGTCAGCGCACCGGCATCGGTCGTGATCATGAACGGATAGTTACCGCTCGGCTCACAATCGATGCCGTTTGCAAAATAATAACGACAGCTTCCCTGGGCGCACAAAATGCCAAAGGTCGACGTGCCATTCTCATGCGTGGTCGCTTCGCCCATCCCGTCAAGGAATTGCGAGGACCAACTGCCATGCGACATTCTGTCGTCCGCCAGCGCTGGCATGGTCAGTAATAGCGATATCAGAAGAGGAAACCAAGCGCGCTGCATGCGACTCTCCGCCAAGTCTTGAGGACAAGCCGCGAATTTACCACGCGGGAAACAAATCAATCGTCTATGTCGAGGCTCACACTGCCCAACCCGGACACGTCGATGCGCACACGATCGCCGGCACTCAGCCACTGTGTCTCAACCACGCTGCCCAGCAAAATGAACTCGCCCGCCCTCAGACCAGGGAGTCCATGCTCGCCATGGGCATTCGCAAGCCAGGCCAGTGCATTGAGCGGATGGCCCATCACCAGTGAGCTGTTACCGCTAGCGACCTCGATCTCATTGATCCAGGTGCGCCCCGTCAGGTTGGCTAGATCCAGATGGCGCCAGTCCTTCACCGGCTCGCCCAGCACACAGCCCGCATTGTAGAAATCATCGGCGGCGAGCGTGCGAACGCCGAGCTCGCGGTAGTCGGTGTAGCGCTCATCGACCAGCTCCATACCCACCATCACCTCACCCACCGCCTCGGCGACATGCTCGCGCGTGTAGGGCTCGGCGCGTGGCGGCAAATCCTTTGACAGACGTACCGCGACCTCGCACTCAATACCGATCTTGACGAAGTGCTTGCGTGAGACTTTGCCGTGACCGTGCATCACGGTACGGTCAAAGACCCGGCCAGTGGCAGGGTGATTAATGCCGACGAAGGCCTGCATCACAGGCGTGGTGCAGCCTATCTTGTGGCCGACGACCTTGCCGTGACCACCGGTGGTCAGCATCTCGTTCAGCGCCGTCTGGATGGCATAGCATGCCGTCATGTCTTGCGGTGCAAGCTCGGTGGGTAGCGGTCCGATGGGTATGCCAGACAGACGTTGATCCATCAGGATGGCTGCAGCACGCTGTGCAGTGGTCTGCATCGGATCTCCTATTCATGTGTAAGCGTCTTGTTTGTATGAAAGTCTAACAAACATCACGCACGAACTTCCAATTTTGCCAACTCGCGTAAGGCATGCTCATTTCTATTGAAAATTTATAGTGTTTTTATAGGGAAATACAGTGAATTTTTCATCTGTCGGGGAGGTGATCCTCTAAGCAAATTCGCAGTTTTTCAAGGGTATAATCCGCCGTTTTCTTTTTGGCGCTCGGCACGCGCGCCCTCACAAGCCATTCGGAGATTCCTCATGGGTTCAATCATCAAACAGGCCGGTTGGATGGCGCTCGCACTGATCGGCGCTTTCGCGCTGGGCACGATCGCGCTGTCGAGGGGCGAAAGCATCAATGCCCTGTGGATCGTGGTCGCTGCGGTAGCCGTCTATCTGATTGGTTATCGGTACTACGCACGCTTCATCGCGACGCACGTGATGCAACTGGATGGCAGCCGCGCAACGCCTGCTGTTCGCCTGAATGACGGACTCGATTTTGTGCCGACCAACAAGCATGTGCTGTTCGGCCACCACTTCGCTGCGATTGCTGGCGCAGGTCCGTTGGTTGGCCCAGTGCTGGCGGCACAGATGGGTTATCTGCCGGGGATGATGTGGATTCTGGTCGGCGCCATTCTCGCGGGTGCGGTGCAGGATTTCATGATCCTGTTCGTGTCCACGCGCCGGGATGGCCGTTCACTCGGCGATCTGATCAAATCGGAGCTGGGGTTAGTGCCTGGCGTGATCGCCTTGTTCGGCACTTTCATGATCATGACCATTTTGCTGGCAGTGCTGGCGCTGATCGTGGTGAAGGCGCTCGCCGAAAGCCCTTGGGGTACGTTCACGGTGGCGGCAACGATTCCTATCGCGCTGTTCATGGGTGTTTACAGCCGCTATCTGCGTCCGGGCCGTGTCGGCGAGGTATCAGTGATCGGTTTCGTGCTGCTGATGGCCTCCATCGTCTATGGCGGTCATGTGGCCGCTGATCCGGTGATGGGTCCGATGTTCACCTTCAATGGCAAGCAGCTGACCTGGATGCTGTTGGCCTATGGCGTAGTAGCCTCCGTACTACCGGTATGGCTGCTGCTGGCGCCTCGCGATTATCTGTCGACCTTCCTGAAGATTGGCGCGATCGTCGCGCTTGCGCTGGGCATCGTATTTGTCGCGCCTCAGCTGAAAATGCCGGCAGTGACCAAGTTCATCGATGGCAGTGGCCCGGTATGGTCGGGCAGCCTGTTTCCTTTCCTGTTCATTACGATCGCCTGTGGTGCGGTATCGGGCTTTCATTCACTGATCTCCTCTGGTACCACTCCCAAGCTTCTGGAGAATGAATTGCACGCGCCGTATATCGGCTACGGCGGCATGCTGATGGAATCTTTCGTCGCCATCATGGCGCTGGTAGCGGCATCCATCATCGAGCCCGGCATTTACTTCGCGATGAACAGTCCGGCAGCGCTGATTGGCACTACACCGGAAACAGCAGCGGCAGCGATCAGCCAGTGGGGCTTCGTGGTCACGCCAGAAATGCTGCAACAAACCGCAGCGAACGTCGGCGAGACCACGATCATCTCCCGCACCGGCGGCGCACCAACACTGGCCGTCGGCATGGCGCATATTTTCTCGTCCGCGATCGGTGGTCAGGCGATGATGGCGTTCTGGTACCACTTCGCGATTCTTTTCGAAGCACTCTTTATTCTGACCGCGGTGGATGCTGGCACCCGCGTCGGACGCTTCATGCTGCAAGACTTGCTGGGTACGGTAGTGCCCTCATTTAACAAGGTTCACGGACTGGCATCGAACATCATTGCCACGCTGCTGTGTGTCGCGGCCTGGGGCTACTTCCTGTATCAAGGCGTGGTCGATCCGCTGGGTGGCATTAACACGCTGTGGCCTCTGTTCGGGATCTCGAACCAAATGCTGGCAGCGATCGCGCTGATGCTGGCGACCGTCGTGCTGTTCAAGCTCAAGCGCGAGAAGCTGGCATGGGTCACTATCGTGCCCACTGTCTGGCTGTTGATCTGCACGCTGACAGCGGGCTATCAGAAGCTCTTCCATGAGAATCCCAAGATCGGCTTCCTCGCCCACGCCGCCAAATTCAAGGCAGCCGCCGCTGAAGGACAGTTGCTGGCACCAGCCAAATCGGCGGCGCAGATGCAGCAGATTATCTTCAATGATTATGTCGATGCCTCGCTGGCGGCGATTTTCATTGCCGTCGTGCTGTCGGTGCTGGTGTTCGGCATACGCGCCTGCGTGAATGCAATGCGCGCGGACAAGCCGACCACGCAAGAAGCAGACATGGTCCCGCTGGGCTCGGCTCAGGCCTGAACCAAGGAGAAACGTCGATGCTCGATGAGCTTGGAAAACTTGGCGCGTATCTCGGGCAGACCGCCAGGCTGATGGTCGGCCTGCCCGACTATGACAATTACCTGAATCACATGCAGGCGAATCATCCGGACCAGCCAGTGATGAGCTACGAGGAGTTCTTCAGGGAACGGCAAGATGCGCGCTATGGCGGGAAAGGAAGAATAGCTCGCTGCTGCTAGCAAGGCCTTCTGAGGTGTAAAAAACCCGGGCTATACCCGGGTTTTTTTCTGCTGAAATTTGGTGCCGACTGCAGGACTTGAACCCGCCACCCCATGATTACAAATCAAGTGCTCTACCAGATGAGCTAAGCCGGCTTGCGAACTGCAAATTATACGACGTTATTTGACCCGGGTGAGCTTTGGCCGCGCCCTTGTCTTGGGCGGTTCAGGATCGGGCTTTCCATCATCTTCATTGTCACCCTCCCGACTTGCTGAATTGCTGACCGGAGCCAGCATCGGAGCACTGATACGCGAAGGCGTATCGCTCTCTTTGACGGGCGGAGCTTTTTTGCCATCAGCACGCTTCTTTCGTCCCTGCGGTTCGTCACGGCGGACCTCGAAGGCCATGCCTTGGCCATTCTCCCGCGCATAAATCGCGCTGACATTATCAACCGGAACCTCGATCTCGCGTGCCACGCCACCGAATCGAGCCTTGAAATGGATAAAGTCATTGTCCATCTTCAGGTTGCCAGTCGCCTCGAAGCTGATGTTGAGAACGATCTCGCCGTTTTTCACGAACTCCATCGGCACCCGCGTCCGAGCATCCACGGATACCACGATGTAGGGCGTGTAGCCATTGTCCGTGCACCATTCATAGAGTGCACGCAACAGATAAGGCTTGGTCGATGTCTCTGTCATGAGGGATCCGGAAGTGGTGTAGGTCAGCGGCGCATGACCTTCTCGGATGGCGTCAATGCCTCGATGTAGGCAGGGCGCGAGAAAATACGCTCGGCGTATTTCATCAGCGGCGCCGCCGTCTTGGACAACTCGACGCCATAGTGATCGAGGCGCCACAATAGGGGCGCGATGGCCACGTCAAGCATGGAGAAATCATCCCCCAGCATGTACTTGTTCTTCAGGAATAGCGGGGCGAGTGTGGTCAGGCGATCACGGATCTCGTTGCGGGCCTTCTCATGGCTTTTTTCTGCCGACCGGGATTTCTCGTTCTCCAGCGCGTGCACATGGATGAACAGCTCTTTTTCGAAATTGAACAGCATCAGACGCGCACGGGCACGCATGAGTGGATCAGCAGGCATCAACTGCGGATGAGGGAACCGCTCATCAATGTATTCATTGATGATGTTGGATTCATACAGCACCAACTCGCGCTCAACCAGGATAGGTACCTGGCCGTAAGGATTCATGGTGGAGATATCCTCGGGCTTGTTGAACAAGTCCACATCACGGATCTCGAAATCCATACCCTTCTCGAAAAGCACGAGCCGGCAGCGCTGAGAAAAAGGGCAGGTCGTGCCCGAATAGAGAACCATCATTTTTGCAGTTCCTTGGAAACAAAGAGGGTGAGGCGGCGACCGCCTCACCCTGCTCACGAATATTCTGCTTTTCGCTAAACCCGCTTATTGTTCTTGATCAAAACGAATGGCAGGGCACGAGGAAACAGGGCCGATTATTTGACTTCTTTCCAGAAGGATGCGTTCAGGCGCCAGGTCAGGAAAACCAGACCGGCCATGAACAGCAGAACCCAGACGCCCAATTTTTGGCGCTTGCTCTTCACGGGTTCGCTCATCCATTCCATGAAACCCACCAGATCAGCCACCTCGGCATCATAGGCTTGCGACGACAGCTTGCCAGGCTTCACCTGCTCGAAACCGGCAAACTTGTGGATGCTCTTGGATGCATCATGGGGATCTTTCTCTTCGACGAATTTCGCGTTGCGCACGCCCTGCAACTCCCACAACACATGTGGCATGCCCACGTTGGGGTAGACCAGATTGTTCCAACCCGTTGCGCGAGCATCGTCCTGGTAGTAAGTGCGAAGATAGGTGTAGACGTAGTCGGCACCCGAACCTTGCGACGACGCTTTTGCGCGCACAATCACTGACAGATCCGGCGGCACCGCGCCGAACCATGTCTTCGCATCCTTCTCGGACAGACTGACCTTCATCAGATCGCCCACTTTGTCAGAAGTGAACAGCAGATTGTCCTGGATTTGCTTCTCGCTCAGGCCGATATCGCGCAAGCGGTTGTAGCGTACTAGCGAGGCCGAGTGGCAATTCAGGCAGTAATTGACGAACAGTCGTGCGCCATTTTGCAGTGCCGACAAGTCATTACTGCGGTCAGGCGCACGGTCGAGCGGAAAGCCGCCCTCAGACGCCAAGGCCATTGCTGGGACCAGTGCCAGTGCCGCAAGCAATTTCTTCAAAAGTTTCATTCTTTTTTTCCTTATGCGGCTTAGTGCGGCTGGAAATTCACACGGGTTGGCACGGGCTTGAATTCACCCATACGGCTCCACCAAGGCATCAGCAGGAAGAAACCGAAATAGATGATGGTGCCGATCTGCGCGACCAGCGTTCCGACAGGCGTCGGCGCCTGCACACCGAGGTAACCGAGAACCACGAAAGCGATGCCGAACACGACATAGACGATTTTGTGCCAGTCGGGACGGTAGCGAATCGACTTGACCGGGGAGTAATCGAGCCAGGGCAGGCCGGCCAGGATGAGCACGGATACACCCATCAGCACCACGCCCCAGAACTTCGCATCGAACACCAGCATCGCAATCACGATGACAGCCGCTGCACCCATGACCGCGTTCTTGATGAGTTGCGGCAGACGGGTCTTGAAAACGATCAGCGCGGCATAAGCGATCACGCCCAGGATCAGCGCGTACATGAACTGTGACGTCGTTGCACGCAGGATCGAATAAAACGGGGTGAAGTACCAAACCGGCGCGATATGCGGGGGGGTCTTCAGCGGATCAGCCGGAATGAAGTTGTTGTACTCGAGGAAGTACCCACCCATTTCAGGCGCAAAGAAAATAATCGCGCTGAAAATGAACAGGAACACCGAGACTCCAAAAATATCTTTGGTCGAGTAGTAGGGATGCGAAGGAATGGTATCGATACCATGGCCATCGGGACCGAGATTTTCCTTGACCTCGATGCCGTCAGGGTTGTTGGAGCCCACCTCATGCAGCGCGATCAGGTGCGCGACCACCAACCCCAGTAGCACCAGCGGAATCGCGATCACATGGAACGAGAAGAAGCGATTGAGCGTGGCATCCGACACCACATAGTCACCGCGAATCCACAGCGACAGGTCCGGGCCGATGAAGGGGATGGCACCGAACAGGTTGACGATCACCTGCGCACCCCAGTAGGACATCTGACCCCAAGGGAGCAGATAGCCGAAGAAAGCTTCAGCCATCAGGCACAGGAAAATACCGACACCGAACAACCAGATCAGTTCGCGCGGCTTGCGATACGAACCGTAAAGCAATGCACGTGTCATGTGCAGATACACCACGACGAAGAACGCCGAAGCACCGGTGGAATGCATGTATCGCACCAGCCAGCCCCAGGGCACTTCGCGCATGATGTATTCGACCGAGGCAAAGGCGAGGTTGGCATCAGGCTTGTAGTTCATTACCAGGAAAATGCCGGTAACGATCTGAATCACGAGCACCAGCGCCGCCAGCGAACCGAACAGGTACATCCAGTTGAAGTTCTTGGGCGCGTAGTACTTGCCCCATTGATCGTTCCACAGCTTGGTAAGCGGGAATCGCGAATCGACCCATGCCAGAGCCTTCTGTGCAGCCGGCGCATCGGCCGGGAGTTTTTTCTCAACGAATGCCATGATCAAGCCTCGCCTTTCTCATCTTTGCCAATCGCGATACGCGTATCGCTGAGGTACATGTGGCGCGGCACTTGAAGATTGTCCGGCGCCGGCTTGTTCTTGTAGACGCGGCCTGCGAGATCGAACGTGGATCCGTGGCATGGGCAAAGAAAACCACCTGCCCAGTCATCGGGCAGCGAGGCCTGCGGACCGGTCTGGAACTTTGTCGTCGGCGAGCAGCCCAAATGCGAGCAGATGCCGACGGCGACAAGAATGTCGGGCTTGATCGAACGCGTTTCGTTGCGCGCGTACTCTGGCGTGAGTTCGTCGGCATTACGCTCCGATTTCGGATCAGCGACCTGTCCATCCGTCTTCTTGAGCGAGGCGACCATATCGGGCGTGCGCTTGATGACCCACACAGGCTTACCGCGCCATTCGACCGTTTTCATCTCGCCCGGCTTCAGATCGGCAATATCGACCTCAACAGGTGCACCCGCCGCTTTCGCTCGCTCGGAGGGCTCGAAAGTTGAAACAAACGCGCCAGCCGCTGCAAGACCGGCGACGCCTCCCGCAGCACAGGTTGCGACCAGCAGGCCACGACGGCCTGAGTCGACCTGATTTTCGTCACTCATAACAACCCCAGTCAATGAAATTGCAAAATTGGTATGGAACTTCCAGCAACCCGTTATTATATCGGAGCGGCTTTTTTTTTGAGGGACGGGCGAAGCATTGTCGCGCCCAGGCATGCAGAAAAGGCAAAACTGCGAACAAACGGAAAAAATTATTTTTTAGCTAAGCTGATGGGCGGCGAAATTTGAATTGCCAGAACAACGCTGACCCGCTTGCGCCAGCACGGGCCCCGATACGAAGCATCAGGTTTTCTGATCGTCTGACGAAGGCAAAAAACCGGCGTCGGCAAGGACAAGCGGCAGCGCAGTTCCGCTGAGCAGGCCGTAACGGCGTGCCTCGTAGACCGCCTCCCCACGGGAATGCACAGAGAGCTTGGCGTAAATGTGCTTGATGTGAGTCTGTACCGTGCCCAGCGAAAGCCCCAGCGCCACAGCGACCTTTGCGTACGAGTTGCCGCGTGCGATCAGCTCGAGAATCGCCGACTCACGGCGCGTCAGGCGGCGCGCAGGCGCCTCCCCACCCTCGGGTTCAAACCGCCGGAGTGGACGACGCATTCTGGCGATCACCTTTCGAGCGATCACCGGGCTGATCGGCGAACCGCCGCTCTTCACCTCGAGCAAGGCCCTTACCACGTCGGAATAGCCAGATTCTTTGAGCACATAACCAGAAGCGCCGGCCTCGATACAGGCAAGCACCTGTTCTTCGTCACTTGAACTCGTGGTGACCATGATGTCGGTATCGGGATGCAAGCGTCTGCAGGCCTCGATGATGACGATGCCCGAACCATCCGGCAGGCCCAGGTCAGTCAGCAATAAATCGCACTCGTTGGCTTTGAGCCAGTCCAGCGCCTCGGTGACGTTACCGCACGATGCAGACAAGCGCAGTGATGATTCCGACTGAATGGCTTTGCAGAAAAGTAGTCTGGTCGCAGAGTCGTCCTCAACCACCATAACCCGGGCAGGCTGCGCAGGCTGGGAACACAACATGATGAAAAAATCCGTATTGATCAGACACCATGCGATCGGTACCCATTGCCTGCACATTGGTTCCTGAAAACCAGACAAATCCACGCAAATGCGAACATCCGTGATGAATAGCCATCGCAATTCATCTTGCGATGGGTGAGTTCAGTTCGAATGTTCGGTAATCATTAATTCAGATCGGCGGGTAACACACGCAAAAAACATGGTGAATACGCAGTGGAGTCACTCATCAGACCGGGTTCGGAATATCAATGAATTGATGACGGAGCCCAAATTTATCGGCAAGATAATCACCTAGCGCTTGTACGCCATAGCGTTCGGTCGCATGATGACCGCAAGCGAGATAAGCGGCACCACTCTCGTGCGCAAGATGCACTGTCTGTTCTGAAATCTCACCGCTTAGATAAACACTCGCACCCGCAGCGATCGCCTCATCAAAAGTATTTTGTGCAGCGCCCGTGCACCATCCGACACGACCCAACGGCTGCTCGCGATCACCGATCAGCAAAGGCGTACGGCCCAGCGCGCGTTCGACCACTGCAGCCAGATCGCCCACCGTGCGCACCGAGGCGTCGGCACGTCCCAGCCATCCCAGATCCTGCTCGGCGAAACGCGACTCGGCGACCAGTCCCAGACGCTTGCCGAGCTGTGCATTGTTCCCCAGCTCTGGGTGCGCATCCAATGGCAAATGGTAGGCAAACAAATTGATGTCGTTGGTCAGCAGCAGTTTCAGGCGCCGATGCTTGGGTCCGATTACACGCGCATCCTCTCCACGCCAAAAAAAACCATGATGAACGACGACCGCATCGGCCCCAGCCTCCCGTGCCGCTTCCAGCAATGCAAGGCTGGCAGTAACGCCGGTCACGACCCGACCCACCCGCTCTCGGCCCTGCACTTGTAATCCGTTTGGGCAGTAATCCCGAAAACGGTTAATATCAAGTTCAGTGGCCAAAAAATTCGCCAAATCGTCACGAAGCACGATCTTCTCGCTCATCACTCATCCTTTATCTGTCTCTGGTATGCGTCGTCTCTGGCTGTTGTTCGCGCAGACTGTCACTGTCGCGCTCGCATTGTGGTTCATTGTAGCGACCCTGAAGCCTGAATGGCTTGTCAGGGAACCTTCGACAGTTCGTCTTGAGTCGACAGCGGTACCCATACAAGAAGCTACCACCGGCGCCGATCATTCCGGCGGCTATCGCCAAGCTTCTCAGCGCGCGATGCCGGCGGTCGTGAATATCTTCACGACCAAGGAAGCGAAGCAACCGCCGCATCCGCTGAATAACGACCCCCTGTTCCGCCGTTTCTTCGGTGATGGTTTTGGTCAGGATGAGCGACAGTTCAGTCTGGGCTCGGGCGTGATCGTCAGCGCCGAGGGGTACATCCTGACGAATAATCATGTGGTCGAGGCTGCGAACGAGATCGAGGTCGCGCTTGCGGATGGCCGCAAAGTGTCAGCCAAGCTGGTCGGCACCGATCCCGAAACCGATCTGGCTGTGATCAAGGTCGACCTGAAGAACCTGCCCTCGATCACGCTGGGCCGACTGGAAAACATCAAGGTTGGCGATGTCGTGCTCGCGATCGGCAATCCCTTCGGCGTGGGACAGACGGTGACGATGGGCATCGTGTCTGCACTGGGTCGGAATCATCTGGGCATCAACACCTTCGAGAATTTCATACAGACTGATGCCGCGATCAATCCCGGTAATTCGGGAGGTGCGCTGGTCGATACGCAGGGCCATCTGCTAGGCATCAATACTGCGATCTACTCGCGCAGCGGTGGCTCGCTGGGCATCGGCTTTGCGATTCCTGTCACGACGGTCAAAACCGTGATGGAGTCCATCATCAGAAATGGCCAGGTGGTGCGCGGCTGGATCGGCGTGGAGCCGCAAGACATCACGCCTGAGCTAGCGGACAGCTTCGGCCTGCAAAAAACCTCGGGCACCATCATCGCTGGCGTGCTCAAGGGCGGGCCGGCAGACAAGGCGGGCGTCAAACCAGGCGATATTCTTTTGTCTGTTGCGGACAAGCCTGTGCCCGACACGATCTCCATGCTGAACCTCGTTGCACAACTTACGCCGGGCGACAAGGTGAAAGTCACCGTACTAAGAAAATCGCGCGAAACCCAGCTCGATCTCACGGTGGGCAAGCGCCCGCGAATGAAGCAGCCAAGATTACCGGACGGTGAATGAGGACCACATGCACCTCCCTGATCTGATCCGTTTCCTCGGCGAGCTGGAAGAAAACAACAACCGCGCATGGTTTGTAATGAACAAACCGCGCTATGACATATTGCGTGCGGAGCTGCTGGTGCTTGTCAGCGGGCTGATTTCGGAGATTGCTCGCTTTGATCCCGGCGTCGCGCACTGCCATCCGAAAAAAGCGCTATTTCGCGTGAACCGTGACCTGCGCTTCGCGCGCGGCCGGCCGCCCTACAAAACCACTTTTTCTGCAGCGATCACAGCCAGTGGTCTCAAAAAACCCAGTCAGGGCGGTGGTCCAGCCTACTACTTCCATATCGATGCTCAGGGACAGCTGCTGATCGCGGGGGGCGAATATCGCCCACCGCCACACCGGTTACGCGCCATACGCGAACATGTTGTTGATGATGCCACTGGCTTTTCAAGAGTACTGAAAAACAAAAAGCTCATTGCGGTGTTCAATGGGCTCCAGCAGGATGACACGCTGGTTCGACTGCCCAAGGGCTTTGACGCAGACGCGCCGCATCAGGACGCGCTGAGGCTGAAGAGCTTTGTCGCGTGGCGCGAGCTGAGCGTTCGCAAGCTCCGACCGGACAGATTGCCGGGTTTGCTGCTGGAGGATTTTCGTGCGGCAGCCCCGCTGGTGAAATGGCTGCGGGCCGCGGGCCCCACACCCTGAAGTCGAAGAGAATTCGTCAACGACGCTCAGGGCGCTTCTTCAGCCTCGGGCGCCTGAGTGACGCGCTGAAAGATCGGCGCCAACAGCAAACCCACTTCATACAGCAGGCACAGCGGTATCGCCAGAAACAGCTGGCTCATGACGTCGGGAGGCGTGACCACGGCAGCTACCACGAAAGCACCAACGATCACGTAAGGACGAATCTCGCGCAGCTTTTCAACTGTCACCACACCCATGCGCACCAGTACGATCACCACCACTGGCACTTCAAAGGTAAGACCGAAGGCAAGGCACATCATCAAGACAAAGTCGAGATAGTTCTCGATGTCCGGCGCGACGGAAATGGACTTCGGCGCGAAGTCATTGATGAACTTGAACACCGTGCCAAAAACGAAGAAATAGCAGAACGCAACGCCCGCGAGGAAAAGTAGCGACGACGAGATGATGAGCGGCGCGACCAGACGCTTCTCGTGAAGGTAAAGGCCGGGTGCGACGAAGGCCCAGGCTTGATAGAGCACCCAGGGCAGTGATACCAGCAGTGCCACCACCATCGTGACCTTCATGGGTACCATGAACGGTGTGATCACGCCGGTCGCGATCATCTTCGAACCTTCCGGCAGCGCGCCCATCATGGGCTGGGCAAGAAAATCATAGATCGCCGCTGCGCCAGGCCAGATCGCAAACAGCATGATGAAGACCACCAGCACGACGGCCGACGCGCGTACCAGGCGGTTACGCAACTCGACCAGATGCGAGATGAAGGTCTCCTGCAGACCGGGTGAATTTTCTTCTGACATTTACTGGAAAAACCTTGGCTTGTTGCTGCCAGAGCGGTAGCGCGCCACGCGCGCTGCACCCGACATCACCCGGGTGCGGCGCCCGGTCTGGCGCTTGAACCAGTTTGGCAACGAGGAATTCTGCGTCAGGCGCTTCTTGCGGAAATCGCGCTGCTTGGATGCTATCTCTTCAGCGGACGGCACGCGCAGCCCCTCGTTGAAGCCGACATAGGCATGATTGGCCTCGGCAATGGCCTCACTGAAGTCCTGCTCGGCCTCCGAAATATCGTCGGCCACCGTTCGTATGTTCTCGTTGAAGGATTTGTTCAGGTCGGTGGCCGCACCGACGATGTTGTCCTGCATCTTTCGCAGCTCTTCCATCTGCATCTCACGGTTGACCTGGGTCTTGACATCGCTGATGTAGCGCTGCGCCCTGCCGAACAACGTGCCCGCCATGCGCGCGACCGTGGGCAGCCGCTCCGGGCCGATGACGACCAGCGCGACCGCGCCTATCAGCGCGAGTTTGGTAAGGCCCAGGTCGATCATTCGGCAGGAAACTCAGGAAGACGGAGGAAACAGCGGCGCCGGCAAGCACCGCCGTCACGAGAAGGAAACGATCAGCTCTTGGATTTTTCGCGGGCTTCGACATCAATGGTCGACTTGTCAGCCACCTGAGCCGAAGGCGCAGCGGGCTTGTCCTCATCGGCTCCCTTCACGCCGTCCTTGAAGCCCTTGACGGCCTTGCCCAGATCAGAGCCAATGTTGCCCAGCTTCTTGGTGCCAAACACCAGCATGACAATCACCAGCACGATGACCCAGTGCCAAATACTGAACGAACCCATTGTCTTCTCCTACGGGAAATGCAAATTATTGCTTAAGAATACGGTTAGCGGCCTACGCGGGCGCCGGTACCATCACCGCTGTCCGGGCCACGGCCGCGGACCGCCCATCACGTGCAGGTGGAGATGGTACACCTCCTGACCGCCATCGGGGCCCGTATTGAAGAGCGCCTTGAAACCGCCGGCCGGGCCATCCGCAGTGCTTTGGTAACCAGCACCCAGTTCCTCGGCCAGTTTCGGTGCGAGCAGCATCATTTTACCCAACAATGCCTGGTGTTTCTGATCGCTGTCGGCCAGCGTGGCGATGTGCTCGCGCGGCACGATCAGCACATGAACCGGCGCCGCAGGGTTGATATCGTGGAAAGCGATCAAGTCCTCATCTTCGTAGGCTTTTTTGGAAGGAATCGCGCCCGCGACAATCTTGCAAAAAATGCAGTTATCCACGCTGTGGCTCCTGTTGTTGGTGTAAAGACCGGGAATTATCGCCGAGCAGCATCGGCAGCGCCTGCTGCGGTGGCCGAGTGCTGCGGCATGAAGCGCGTCAGCGGCGCTCGGACGCCTCGCGCTGAGCCAGCTTGCGGTTAGCCTTTTCTTCGATGCCCGACAATCCCTCGCGGCGAGCGAGCTCATCGAGCACTTGCTGCGGCGTGAGACCGAAGCGCGCGAGCATGATCATCGAATGGAACCATAGATCCGCACACTCGTAGACCAGCTGGTTCGCGTCGGCGCCATGGCGCACATCTTTGGCGGCCATTACGGTCTCAGTGGCCTCTTCGCCGACTTTCTTGAGAATTGCATCATCACCTTTCTCGAACAGGCGCGAGACGTAGGATTTCTCGGGATCGCCGCCGGCTTCAAGCTTGCGCGACTCGATCACCTCTGCGAGGCGTTGCAGGATATCGCTCATGGAAGATCCGCTTATTTGTTGTAGATATGTTCCGGGTCTTTCAGCACCGGCTCGGTCTCGATCCAGTCAGGCTGTTCGGCATCCTGGTTGAACTTGTGGAAGAAGCAGGAATGCCGTCCCGTGTGGCAGGCGACGTCGCCCACCTGCGTCACTTTCAGCAGCAGCACGTCTTCATCGCAATCAAGCCGGATCTCGTGCACTTTCTGAAAATGTCCGGATTCCTCGCCCTTGTGCCAGAGCTTCTTGCGCGAGCGGCTCCAGTACACGGCCTGACCCAGCTCGACGGTGCGCGCTAGTGCGTCACGGTTCATCCATGCAAACATCAGCACATCATTCGAGCCCACCTCCTGCGCGATAACGGGTATGAGGCCGTGCTCGTCCCACTTGATGCGGTTGAGCCATTTCGCGCGCGCGATCATGCCAGCCTCACGGGGATGCCCTGGGCGGCCATGAACTGCTTGGCCTCCTGAACGCTGTGGTGCTGGTAATGGAAAATACTCGCGGCCAGCACGGCATCGGCATGGCCTTCGGTAATGCCATCCGCAAGGTCTTGCAAACCGCCGACGCCGCCAGAAGCAATCACGGGTATCGACACGGCGTCCGACACGGAGCGTGTCAGCGCGAGATCGAAACCCGAGCGGGTACCATCCTTGTCCATGCTGGTCAGGAGAATTTCACCCGCGCCCAGTGATTGCATTTTTTTGGCCCAATCGACCGCATCGAGTCCGGTGGGCTTGCGACCACCATGCGTGAACACTTCCCAATGCCCGGCATTGCTACGCTTGGCGTCGATCGCAACGACGATACACTGCGAGCCATACTTGTTGGCCGCATCAGCGACCAGCTGCGGGTTGGTGACGGCCGAGGTGTTGATGCTGATCTTGTCTGCACCCGCGTTCAGCAGGCGCCGGACATCATCTACTGCACGCACGCCGCCACCGACGGTCAGCGGAATGAATACCTGCGAGGCGACGTCTTCAATGATGTGCAGGATCAGATCGCGATCGTCAGAAGACGCAGTGATGTCGAGGAAGGTCAGCTCGTCGGCGCCCTGCTCGTCGTAACGTCGAGCGATCTCGACAGGATCACCGGCGTCGCGCAGCTCGACGAAGTTGACACCTTTGACCACCCGCCCGGCGGTCACATCCAGGCAAGGGATAATGCGTTTTGCCAGCGTCATGTCAGTCTTCGCCGGAGAGCTCGTCGGCGCGCTCCTGCGCATCGCGCAGGTTGAGCGTTCCCTCGTAGATCGAACGGCCACAGATCACACCCTCGATGCCTTCATCTTGTACCGCGCACAAGGCCTCGACATCCTTGATGTCGTGCACACCACCGGAGGCGATCACGGGAATCGTCATGCTCTGTGCGAGCTTGACGGTGGCTTCGATATTCACGCCCTTCATCATGCCATCGCGGCCAATGTCGGTATAAACGATGGCTTCGCATCCATAGTCTTCGAATTTCTTCGCCAGATCGATCACTTCATGGCCAGACAATTTGCTCCAGCCATCGGTGGCGACCTTGCCATCTTTGGCATCGAGCCCGACGATGATCTGACCGGGGAAGGCGCTGCACGCATCATGCAGAAAACCGGGATTCTTCACGGCCGCCGTACCGATGATGATGTAGGACAGACCGTCATCAAGATAGCGCTCGATGGTGTCAAGATCGCGAATCCCACCACCGAGCTGGATAGGAATCTCGTCAACGCCGTTTTCTTCGGCGTACTCGCGAACGGCTGAGATGATGGCCTTGATGGCGGGCTCATTCTTGGGCTTGCCGGCGAAGGCACCGTTCAGGTCGACCAGATGCAGCCGGCGCGCGCCTTGTTCCAGCCAGTGCCGTGCCATCTGCGCAGGATCATCGGAGAACACAGTGACCTGATCCATGTCACCTTGCTTGAGGCGCACGCAATGGCCGTCCTTGAGGTCGATAGCGGGTATGAGCAGCATGGCTACTAGAGATTGGCTGGACTTGGGTTGAAAGGATGGTGTCGTTCGCTGCGGTGAGCAGACTCAGGGATTCCAATGTACAAAATTTTTATAAAGCTGCAAACCGGCCGATGCACTTTTTTCGGGGTGGAATTGCGTGGCGAAAATATTATCTCGTCCTGCGGCGCAACAAAATGGCAAACCGTAAACGGTTTCACCTGCTGCATGCTCGTTTTCTTCAGGCACTACGTAATAGCTGTGTACGAAATAAAAATAACTGTCGTCTGCCACACCCGCCCACATCGGATGGCCTTTCAGCTGCCGCACGCGGTTCCAGCCCATCTGCGGTACTTTGAAACGCGAGCCATCCGGTTGCCGCTGGTCTTCCAGCCGGAAGCGCACGACCTTTCCCGGCATCAGGCCAAGGCAGTGGGCGTCACCCTCCTCGCTCCAGTCGAACATCATCTGTAAACCGACGCAGACGCCGAGCAGTGGCTTGCTGCGTGCCGCTTCGAGCAGGGCTTCCTGCACCCCCGACTCGCGCAGTGAGCGCATACAGTCTGGCATCGCTCCCTGGCCCGGCAGCACGATACGATCCGCAGCGCGTATGTCCTCAGGCTTGCCGGAGATATGCACCTCGGCGTCTTCTGCGACATGCATCAGCGCCTGAGCCACCGAGCGCAGGTTGCCCATACCGTAATCAACAACGACGATCTTGTTCATTGGGTTGATCAATACCTGCCCGGCACGCTGCCGGATGCTGTGCTCAGAGGCTGCCCTTGGTCGAAGGAATAGTGCCGGCAGCGCGGGGGTCAAGCTCGGCGGCCATGCGCAACGCACGGCCAAATGCCTTGAACACCGTTTCGCACTGATGATGGGCGTTTTCACCGCGCAGATTGTCGACGTGCAAGGTCACTTGCGCATGATTGACGAAGCCCTGAAAAAATTCATGCGTCAGATCGACATCGAAGCTGCCGATCATCGAGCGCTTGAAGGGCACGTGAAACTCCAATCCGGGACGGCCGGAAAAATCGACCACCACACGCGACAGCGCCTCATCAAGCGGCACATAGGCATGGCCGTAGCGGCGTATGCCTTTCTTGTCGCCGATGGCTTGTGCGAACGCCTGACCGAGCGCGATGCCCACGTCCTCGACAGTATGGTGCGCATCGATGTGAAGGTCGCCCTTGGCACTGATATCGAGATCAATCAGGCCATGTCGCGCGATCTGGTCCAGCATGTGGTCAAGAAACGGCACGCCGGTATCCAGCTTCTGCTGGCCGGTGCCATCGAGATTGATCGCCACCCGGATCTGGGTTTCGCTGGTGTTGCGAACGACTTCTGCTGTGCGTGCCATGGATAAGGAAATTCAGGAATTCAGGCTGGACTCGAGCGCCGCCAGAAATTGCGCATTCTCGGCCGGGGTGCTCACGGTGACCCGCAGGCAGTTGTCCAGCAAAGCATGCATTCTACCGACATTTTTCACCAGCACCTTTCGCTCTAACAGGCGCTCGAATACCTGAGTGCCGGTCAGACCGGGTCGAGTAATCCGCAACAGGATGAAATTGGCCGCGGAAGGAAACACCGTCACGCCGGGCAGCGCCACCATCCGCGCTGCAAGCTGCTCGCGCTCTACGCAGATGCTGGTCGCCTGCGCATCCAGCACGTCATTGTGCTCGAGCATGAAGGCCGCGGTCGCCTCGGTCAGCACATTGACGTTGTAGGGCGGGCGCACCTTGTCGAACTCATGCAGGAGAGGTGCAGCGGCCGACATATAGCCCAGCCTTATGCCAGCCAGCCCCAGCTTGGAGACCGTGCGCATCACGATCAGGTTGGGGAATTCCGGCAGGCGTGGCATGAAGCTGTCATCGGCGAATGGCTGATACGCTTCGTCGACCACTACCAAGCCGCTGTTACCGACTTCACGAATGATGGCCAGCATCGCCTCGGTGTCGAATAAGTTGCCGGTCGGGTTGTTCGGATACGCCAGATAAGTGATCGCCGGGCGATGGGTGCGCACCGCAGCGAGCATTGCGTCGAGATCGAGCGACAGATCTGCACTTAAGGGCACGCCGACAAATTCAAGACCCGCCAGCTGCGCTGACATCGCGTACATCACGAAGCCTGGCACCGGTGCCAGTACCTTGGCGCCCGGCTTTGCACAAGCCACCGATACCACGGTGATGAGCTCATCCGAGCCATTGCCGAGGATGACGTCAAAGCCGGGTGGCACGCCGAGCTTGTCGCAAATGGCCGACTTCAGCGCGGCGTAGGTAGGTACCGGATAACGATTCAGCGCCAGGGCGCCCAGCCGTTTGCCCAGCTCGTGCTGCAGCGAGACCGGCAGCGTGTACGGGTTTTCCATCGCATCGAGCTTCACGAAGCCTGAGGCATTTGGCACGTGGTAGGCGGACAAGGCGCGCACATCGGCGCGAATGAGGTTTTCTGTCAGGGACATGAGAGGCTCGAGGGGGGCACTGGTCAGGATCGCTTATTTCAGGCGCATTTCGGCAGAACGCGCATGGGCTGGCAAGCCCTCACCATACGCCAGCTCGGCCGCCACCTTGCCGAGCGTCTGAGCGCCGGACTGGCTGACGTGAATCACTGACGAACGCTTCTGAAAATCATAAACACCCAGCGGCGACGAGAAGCGGGCAGTGCGCGAGGTCGGCAGCACGTGGTTGGGGCCTGCACAGTAATCGCCAAGCGATTCGGAAGAGTAGCGACCCAGGAACATCGCGCCCGCATGGCGGATGCGGTCAGCCCATTGCTGCGGGTTCTCGGCGGAGATTTCCAGGTGCTCGGCGGCGATCAGGTTGGCGATCTCGCAGGCTTCGTTCATGTCGCGCACCTTGACCATCGCTCCGCGGTTGGTGAGCGATACGCGGATCACCTCTTTGCGCGGCATGTCGTCCAGCAGCCGGTTCACGCTGGCCTGAACGCGTGACAGATAGTCCGCATCCGGGCAGACCAGAATGGATTGCGCGAGCTCGTCATGCTCGGCCTGCGAGAACAGGTCCATGGCCACCCAGTCCGGATCCGTGCTGCCATCGGCCAGCACCAGAATTTCCGACGGACCAGCGATCATGTCGATACCGACAATGCCGAAGACGCGACGCTTGGCCGCAGCCACGTAGGCATTACCGGGACCAACGATCTTGTCCACCTGCGGAATGGTTGCCGTGCCATAGGCCAGCGCACCGACCGCCTGCGCGCCGCCGATGGTGAACACGCGATCAACACCGGCAATCTCGGCCGCGGCCAGCACTAGCGGGTTCTTCACGCCCTCCGGCGTGGGCACGACCATGATGATCTCGCCGACACCCGCCACCTTGGCCGGGATCGCATTCATCAGCACCGATGACGGATACGCCGCTTTACCTCCCGGGACATAGATGCCGACCTTGTCGAGCGGCGTGACTTTCTGTCCCAGCACCGTGCCATCAGCTTCGGTGAAAGTGAATCCATCGGAACCGCATTCTTTCTTTTGCCGCTCGTGATATGCACGCACACGATCGGCTGCCTGCTGAAGTGCAGCACGGCGCGCGACAGGCAGACTATCCAGCGCCGCTTCGCGCTCGGCGCGGGGAATCTCCAGTGCGGACATGCTGGCAGCAGACAAGCGGTCGAATTTGTTCGTGTAGGCGAGCACGGCGGCATCGCCGCGCTGCCGTACATCCGCGAGTATTGATGCCGCAGCGCGATCAATCGCTTCGTCCTCCGAGGCTTCGAAGGCCAGCACAGCCATCAGTTTTTCGTGGAAATCCTTGCTGCTGGAATCCAATTTTCGTATTTCGAGTGACATGATTTATTTTTCACGACGCGATGCCTTATCAAAGGCATCGATAAGGGGTTGCAGCTTTTCACGCTTCAATTTGAGCGCGGCTCGGTTGACAACGAGACGCGAGGAAATATCCATGATGTGCTCGACCTCGACCAGGTTGTTGGCCTTCAGCGTGCTGCCGGTCGACACCAGATCGACGATCGCATCGGACAGACCGACCAATGGCCCGAGCTCCATCGAGCCATACAGCTTGATCAGGTCAACGTGCACGCCCTTGGCCGCGAAATGTTCACGCGCGACATTCACATACTTGGTCGCCACCGCCAGTCGCGCGCCCTGCCGCACCGCATTCGCATAATCAAAACCAGCAGGCACTGCAACGGACATCCGGCATTTGGCGATGTTCAGATCGATGGGTTGGTACAAGCCATCGCCGCCATGTTCAAGCAAGACATCCTTGCCGGCGACACCAAAGTCGGCAGCGCCATGTTGCACATAGGTAGGCACATCAGACGCGCGCACGATCACCACGCGCACTAGCGGATCGCTGGTGGGTAGGATCAGCTTGCGCGATTTTTCTGGATCTTCGGATACCACGACACCTGCGGACTGCAGCAGCGGTATTGTCTCTTCAAAGATCCGGCCCTTAGACAGGGCAAGGGTGAGCATCTGGGTCATCAGCGAATTCTCTGTATATCGGCGCCGACCGCCGACAGCTTGGCTTCCATCCGGTCATAGCCGCGATCCAGATGATAAATGCGATCGACCAGAGTCTGCCCTTGAGCGGCCAGGCCGGCGATCACGAGCGATGCCGATGCGCGCAAGTCTGTTGCCATCACCGGCGCACCGATCAGCGCCGGCACGCCATGCACGATTGCTGTGTGACCATCAATCTCGATCGATGCACCGAGGCGGTTGAGTTCCTGCACGTGCATGTAGCGGTTCTCGAAAATGGTCTCGGTCACGCGGCAGCTGCCGTCGGCGATACAGTTCAGCGCCATCAGCTGCGCCTGCATATCGGTTGGAAAACCCGGGTATTCCGTAGTGCGAAAGCTGACCGCCTTCGGCCGTCCTGACATCTGCAGACGTATCCAGTCCTCGCCAGAGGTAATCACGGCGCCCGCTTCGCGCAGCTTGTCCGTCACCGCGTCGAGCAAATCAGCGCGGGTGTTTTTCAGCACCACGTCGCCGCCCGCCGCCCCGACCGCACACAGGAAAGTACCGGTCTCGATCCGGTCGGCAATCACGCTGTGGGTGGCGCCGTGCAACGCGGGCACGCCGGTGATGCGCAAACGGTCGGAACCTATACCCTCGATCTTGGCGCCCATTGCCACCAGCAGGTTTGCCAGGTCGGTCACCTCGGGTTCGCGTGCGGCATTGTCGAGCACTGTTTCGCCATCGGCCAGTGTGGCGGCCATCAGCAGGTTCTCGGTGCCGGTGACGGTGATCATGTCGGTGACAATGCGCGTGCCTTTGAGCTTGTTGGCGCGCGCATGAATGTAGCCGCCCTCGATGCGGATCTCTGCGCCCATCGCCTGCAAACCCTTGATGTGCTGATCCACTGGACGCGAGCCGATCGCGCAACCGCCGGGAAGTGACACCTTGGCCTCGCCGAGGCGCGCCACCAGCGGGCCCAGAACAAGAATGGACGCGCGCATGGTCTTGACCATCTCGTAGGGTGCCTCGGGGTGATTGACGCCCGCGCCATTCAGCTCGAGGACATCGCCCTTCGTCTCGATCGACAGACCCATCTGCCTGAGCAACTTCTGCATCGTGGCCACATCCTGCAGGTGCGGCACGTTAGCCAGCGACAGGGTGTCAGCCGTCAGCAAGCCTGCGCACAAAATGGGCAGCGCGGCATTTTTTGCACCGGAAATCTGCAATTCACCGGACAGGCGCTTGCCGCCGGTGATGAGGAGTTTGTCCATTACGGCTGATACTCTTCCGGAGTGAGCGTCTTCATCGACAACGCATGGATCTCAGCCTTCATGCGATCGCCCAACGCAGCATAGACGATCTGATGCCGCTGAATCAGCCGCTTGCCCGCAAACGCGGGTGAGACGATCAGCGCGCTGAAATGCTGGCCGTCACCCTCTACTTCAAGGTGGGTGCATTCAAGGCCATTCGAGATGTAATTTTTGATCAGTTCGGGTGTGGGCAGCACGTTTTTGCCTTTGATAAAAAAAACTCAGCCGGCCGGGCCGGCGCATCAGCAGCCGCGCCTTAATGACGCAGCTTGTAACCGTTTTTCAGTAGCCGCAGCGCCAGCGAGGCGAGCAGCAGGAAGAACACCAGCACGATCAGCAGGCTAGTCGCTGGCGGCACATCGGAGTAGCCGAAAAAGCCATAGCGAAAGCCATCGATCATATAAAAAAACGGGTTCGCATGCGACACCGCCAGCCAGAATGGCGGCAGCGAATGCACCGAATAAAACACGCCGGCAAGGAAGGTCGCCGGCACGATCAGGAAGTTCTGAAAGGCCGCGAGCTGATCGAACTTCTCCGCCCAGATGCCCGCCAGCAGCCCCATCGTGCCGAGTATGGCCGCACCGATCAGCGCAAACAGCAAGATCCACAACGGCGCCACGAAAGAGAGCTTGGCAAACCATGCGGTGATCAGAAATACGCCTGCACCAACGACCAATCCGCGCACCATCGCCGCCAGCACATAAGCGCCGTAGAGCTCCCAGTGCGACAGCGGGGTCAGTAGCACAAAGACAAGGTTGCCGGTGATCTTGGACTGGATCAGCGACGAGGATGAGTTTGCGAAGGCATTTTGCAGCACGCTCATCATCACCAGCCCGGGCACGAGGAAGGCGGTGTACGACACGTCGGGGAATACCTGCACATGCTCTTCCAGCACATGGCCAAAGATCAGCAGGTACAGCATGGCGGTAACAATGGGCGCCGTCAGCGTTTGCGTGGCCACTTTCCAGAAACGCAGCAACTCCTTGTAAAACAGCGTGCGAAATCCTGTCATTGTTCACCACCCATGATCTGAATGAACACGTCTTCCAGGTCGGCCTGGTGCAGCTGCAAGTCGTCCAGCTTTACGCCTGATTCGCGGATGCGCGCGAGAATACCTTCGACCTCGTCATGATGATTGACGCGCAGTGTGTAGTGGTTGCCCTCGGCAAGCTCTGAGGGATGAGATACGAGCGCGTGCAGCGACGCTGGCAATTTTCCGCCCGACAGCCTGACCTCGAGTTGCGAACCCGAGATACGGCGAATCAGCGCAGCAGTGGAATCAAGCGCGACCACCTGCCCCGCCTTCAGCATCGCAATGCGATTGCACAGCGCTTGCGCCTCTTCCAGATAGTGGGTCGTCAGGACGACGGTGTGCCCTTCGCGGTTCAGACGACCGATGAAATCCCACAGAGTCTGGCGCAGTTCGACATCGACGCCTGCGGTTGGCTCATCGAGCATGATGACTGGCGGCTTGTGAACCAGCGCCTGCGCGACCAGTACCCGGCGCTTCATGCCGCCAGACAGCGCGCGCATGTTGGAATCGGCCTTGGAGGTCAGATGCAGGTGGTGCATCACTTCGTCGATCCAGTCATCGTTACGACGGATACCGAAATAGCCGGACTGCATGCGCAGCGTCTCGCGCACAGTAAAGAAAGGGTCGAACACCAGCTCCTGCGGCACAACGCCGATCTGTTTGCGCGCACGCTGATAGTCGGTGACCACGTCATGACCACGAATGCTGACTCGCCCCTCATCAGCGCGCGCCAGTCCGGCGATGATGGAAATCAGGGTGGTCTTGCCGGCGCCATTGGGACCGAGTAATCCGAAAAATTCACCCTCAGCGATGTCGAGCGAGACGCCACCCAAGGCCTGCAGGGTGCCGTAGCGCTTCTTGACGTTGTCGATCCGGATCGCGGACATGAAGTGGTAAACCGGTGGAAGGCGCCAAAGCATTAGCTGTCATGGACGCCCGGGTGTGCGACATCCGCCAATGAAGGCGCAAAGTGGTGGATTATAGGGGATTTGGCTGCCGAGCCTGGGCCCAGAACACGCCGAAGTCAGGATCTGCCCGGCTCAGGAATGCATGAGATCTTGCAGCCCGTAGAGTTGCGCCAGACTGAGCAAGCCCTCAGGCACGCCGGCGATCTGCAAGGGCCTGCCCAGTGCCGATCCAGCCCGCTTCCATGCCAGCACAGCGGATACCGCCGAGGAGTCGAAATGGGTCAGGCCGGACAAGTCAATCAGCGTCTCGCCCTGCGCGATGGATGCCAGACCTTCCTGCAGCGCTTGCCCGGCGTCGGCCATGGTAATGGAGGTCGGAGTGAAACTCATCAGCTCTTGGCCGGCTTCGGCGGATTGGCGGCAAGGCGCTTGTTGCGCTCGGCCAGCGCGCGAATCAGACCGTCCATACCGCCCTTGTTGATCTCGGCGGCAAAGGTGCCCTTATAAGTCTCGACCAGCCAGGCGCCGAGAATGTTCACGTCATAAATTTTCCAGCCCGAGGCGGTTTTTTCGAGCCGGTAATTCAGCTGTATCGGTTCGCCGCGCGGCTGAATCACCATCGAGCGCACCTCAACCTCGTCATCATCAGCGCCTGCCCGCATGGGCTTGAACTCGAGCACCTGATTGCGTACCTGCGAGATCGCGCCTGAGTAGGTGTAGATCAGCAGGGAGCGAAATTCCGTGGTCAGTGCAGCTTGCTGCTCGGGCGTGGCTTCGCGCCAGAAACGGCCAGCGGCCATTGCTGTCATCCGCTGGAAATTCACATGCGGGATCACTTTGGCTTGCACGACTTCCATGATGCGCTGCTGATTACCCGCCTGAATCTGCTTGTCGGTCTTGGCCAGCTCGAGGATCTCGCCGCTGACGCGCTTGACCAGCACGTCCGGCGCTTCTTGCTGCGCGCTGGCGCTGCCCGCGCAGACGACGAGCAAGGTGAAAAGAATGGAGAAATGCTTCCTGAGGATGGACATGGGTATCCCGGGACAGTAAAGAGGAGCGCGGCGGCCTTTGCGGCGCTCTGGACTTGGAATGATACCGAATGATGCGGCAACCAGCCAACTCGCATCCGCCCACCGACTGTCCGACGATTCGGCGGGCAGCAGCGCCTGCCCCGCTGCCCGCTCGAGATTCAGTTCTCGCCGTCGCGGATACGGCTCTCTCGACGTTGCAAATAGGCGTCGCGGAAGAACTGGTAAGGGTCAAGTGCAGCGCTTTCCATCAACGTGCCGGTATCCAGCAGCGCTGCGCGTTCATCTACAGCGCGCAGCACGCGGCCGGTGTTCTTGGCGCGCACCGGCACGTTATTGGAGGCGGTCAGCGGATCCGCATACAGATCGATGGGTTTGGCAAAACTGTCGCGCAAAGTGCTGGAACCGAAGAAAGGCAGCACGACATAAGGCCCGGATTTTGCGCCCCAGACACCCAGGGTCTGACCGAAATCTTCTTCGTGCTTGGGCAAGCCCATCGGCGTGGCGACATCGATCAGCCCGGCTATCCCTATCGTGGAATTGAATACGACACGCGTCACGTCCGTGGTGCCGTCCTTCGGCTTGCCTTGCAAGTAGTTGTTTACCGCCGTCCAGACATCGCCAATGTTGGCGAAAAAATTGCCCACGGCCGTACGAACAAAGGACGGCAGAACGGTCGCATAGCCTGTCGCTAACGGCTTGAGAATGTTGTCGTCCACCTTGCGATTGAACTCGAACATCGCGCGATTGTAGTTCTCGTAAGGATCGCGCGGGTCGCTGCCGGCACCCGTCACCCTCGTACTGGCGCAAGCACTCAGCAGCACACTCAGCGCCGCGATCAGGCTCCATCGGAGGAATCGTTTTTGATTAGTCATTTTTTCTTCTCCTCGCTACTGGCCTCAGCCGCCTTGCTGAACAGGAACTGGCTGATCAAATTTTCAAGCACGATCGCCGATTGGGTGCTCTTGATGCGATCGCCCTCGGCAAAATTATGGATATCCCCACCGGGCTCGAGGCCAATGTACTGCTCGCCGAGCAGCCCGGACGTAAGGATCTTGGCCGAGCTGTCTTTGGGGAACTGGTACCGCGATTCGATGCGCATTGTGACTTGCGCCTGAAAGGTCTTGTCATTGAAGCCTATGCTCTCGACGCGCCCGACCACCACACCAGCGCTCTTGACCGGCGCACGCGGCTTGAGCCCACCAATGTTGTCGAAACGCGCAACCAGCGCATAGCTCGGACCGAAGCTCATCGAGCTCATGTTACCCGCCTTGAGCGCGAGGAACATGACTGCGAGTGCCCCCAGCAGCACGAACAGCCCGACCCAGACATCCAGAGATTTGCGTTGCATCTTTGCCTCAACTAAACATCAGCGCCGTGAGCAGGAAATCCAGCCACAGCACCATCAGAGAACCAATCACGACCGTGCGCGTAGTGGCGCGCGCGACCCCTTCGGGCGTCGGCGCAGCACAATAGCCTTCGTAAAGCGCGATGAAGGTCACCGCAACACCGAATACAAAGCTCTTGATCACGCCATTGAGCACATCGGCCCAGACATCGACACCGGCCTGCATCTGCGACCAGAACGCGCCCTCATCCACGCCAATCAGGCGCACGCCGACAATATAACCGCCCAGCACACCGACCGCGCTGAAGATCGCTGCAAGTACAGGCATTGCGATCACGCCCGCCCAGAAGCGCGGCGCTAGCACACGCCGCATCGGATCGACCGCCATCATCTCCATCGCAGCCAGCTGCTCGCCAGCCTTCATCAGCCCGATCTCGGCCGTCAGCGAGGTGCCGGCACGCCCGGCAAACAGCAAGGCAGTCACCACTGGGCCTAACTCCCGAATCAGTGACAGCGCCACCAGCAGCCCAAGCGCCTGTTCCGAGCCGTATTTGTTCAGCGTGTAATAGCCCTGAAGGCCGAGCACGAAACCAACGAACAGGCCCGACACGGCAATGATCACCAACGAGTAATTGCCGATGAAGTGCACCTGATCGGTCACCAGTCGGGGGCGACGCAGCGCCGTGCCAGAGGCGGCGATCAGCTCTGCGAAGGTCCGTGCCGCTGCGCCCAGCCCGGCCAGACCACCGCGGACGTTTGCGCCGAGATGCGACAGAAAGTCGATGATCATGCGCCCTCCCTCATGCCCAGCTGCTCGGCGATGCTGCGCCCCGGGTAATGGAAAGGCACCGGGCCATCCGCCTCGGCATGCACGAACTGCTTCACATAGGGATCATCGGACTCGCGCATCTGCTGTGGCGTGCCGTGCGCGACGATGCGGCCTTGCGACAAAAAATACACATGATCGGCAATGCTGAATGATTCATGCACATCATGCGAGACCAGGATGGTGGTGGAGCCCAGTGCATCATTGAGTTTGCGAATCAGGTTGGCCGTCACACCCATCGAGATCGGATCGAGGCCGGCGAACGGCTCGTCATACATGACCAGCTGCGGATCAAGCGCGACTGCGCGCGCCAGCGCCACGCGTCGCGCCATGCCGCCGGATATCTCGGCCGGCTTCAGATGCGCGGCATTCGAGAGCCCTACGGCATGCAGCTTCATTAAGACCAGATCGCGGATCATCGCCTCGGGCAGTCGCGTGTTCTCGCGAAGAGGGAAGGCAACGTTATCGAACACGGTGAGATCGGTAAATAGTGCACCATGCTGGAACAGCATACCCATGCGACGGCGCATCGCATACAGGCCCTGCAGGTTCAGGCTGGCTACGTTCTGCCCATCAACTGAAACCGTACCCGAATTCGCACGCAATTGGCCGCCAATCAGGCGCAATACTGTCGTCTTGCCTGAACCCGAGCCACCCATCACGGCGACCACGCTGCCCTGAGGAAACTGCATATCGAGGCCGCTCAGAATCGGCCGCTCACCGTAGGCGAAATGCAAGTCGCGGATGTCGACGAAATTGGGCACGAAAATTGGGAGAGGCAAAGTCCTGGATTGTAGCGGAAAGCACGAATCGCCTGAGAAGGCGAGGCCCTGTTCGAAGCGCTCGGCTATTTGCCCTAGCGAACAATTACAAGAATATCATGCCCGCCTGCTAGCGCCTACGAAACGCAGACAAAGTCGTGTCGCGTTTTTGGTGGTGCGCAGAAGGAAGCGCGTGGAGATACACGATGGAATAGGGCGCATAAAGTCCCCTCACAAAGGGACACTCACTTTGTTTGAGGACCCACACAAAAGCACACAAAGGGCAGAAAGGACGCCACACAAAGTGACCGTAGTTTTACTTAAGCAGTAAAGCAAAGTGAGTGTCCCTTTGTTTTCTTTGTTTTCCCCGAATTGAGCTATCTCGATAATCGCTCAATATTTTGCTTGATGTGCTGTTTGGAACTCATCTCGTCAGGCCGCTGGCATGGCGACCATGCCGCTGACTGCGCAGGCTTGCGGAATGCACCAGCACTACCGCCAACGGCCTGACAAGATAAGTACCTATTAGCCACTGTGCAGACAAGATGACTAATTCATCGTCTCCGCAGCGAAGGTGACAGTAGCAAGAAGCCACGTCATGTTGCATGTTTTTTTACATGGTGTTGTGGTGGCATTACATTTGTTACCTGAACATATCGAGGAAAAAAGAAAAATATTGACCTGGCGTCTGACACACACAAAACCCTCAAAGACGACCCACAAAGCGACCCACCGACCCACAAAGGGACGACCCACAAAGGGACACTCACTTTGTAGGTGTCCCTTTGCAAATTCCCCTTCCTACAAAGCGACCCACAAAGGGACACTCACTTTGTAGGTGTCCCTTTGCAAATCCCCTTTCTACAAAGTGAGTGTCCCTTTGCAAATCTCGATGAGTGTTAATCAGTCTTCAGGAAAAGAGTGAGGTCACAAGAAAATTCGTCCACCGCCTTGCTGGGGGTCGCACAAAAGCAAAGGAAAAACAAAAAGGCCCGGAATTGCTCCCGAGCCTTTAGCTGTTTTAGTCTGTCGCGACAGCGACGACGGTTTAGCGTGGCAACACTGACGAACCCATGAGAAATTCATCGACTGCGCGAGCGCACTGACGACCTTCGCGAATTGCCCACACTACCAGAGACTGACCACGACGCATGTCGCCGGCGGCGAACACCTTGGGTACTGAGGTCTGATAGCAGCCTTCGCCATCGGTGGTGGCCTTCGCATTGCCGCGCGCATCTTTGTCGACGCCGAAGGCCTCGAGCACCGAATTCACCGGCGACACAAATCCCATTGCCAGCAGCACAAGGTCCGCTTTCATTTCGAACTCGGAGTTCGGCACTTCGCTCATCTTGCCGTCTTTCCATTCGACGCGGGCAGCGATCAGCTTCTCGACCTTGCCGTTCTTACCCTCAAGTCGCTTGGTCGCTACTGCCCAATCACGCTCGCAGCCCTCTTCGTGCGACGATGAGGTTCGCAGCTTAGTCGGCCAGTAGGGCCACACCAAAGGCTTGTTCTCGTGCTCGGGCGGCATGGGCATGAGTTCGAATTGATTGACCGATGCTGCGCCATGACGATTCGAAGTGCCGACGCAATCGGAACCAGTATCGCCACCACCGATCACGATCACATGCTTGCCGGTCGCCATGATCTGTTCTTTGAGCTTGTCGCCAGCATTCACACGGTTCTGCTGCGGCAGAAACTCCATGGCGAAGTGCACGCCATCAAGTTCACGACCCGGCACCGGCAAATCACGTGGCTGCTCTGCGCCACCGCTAACGATCACCGCATCGAATTCTTTTTTCAACTGCTCGGGCGAGATCATTTCTTTCGCAAGATTCATGATCAGGTTCGGGAAATCCTTGCCGATCAGGACACCCGTACGGAAGATCACGCCTTCAGCTTTCATCTGCTCGACGCGCCGGTCGATGTGGGATTTTTCGAACTTGAAATCAGGGATCCCGTAGCGCAGCAGACCGCCAACGCGATCATTCTTCTCGAACACGGTCACCTCATGACCTGCACGCGATAGTTGCTGCGCGGCTGCCATGCCGGCAGGGCCGGCGCCAACGATCGCGATTTTCTTGCCCGTCTTGACAGTCGCCGGTTGCGGTACGACCCAACCGTTTTCCCAGCCCTTGTCGATGATGAAGTGCTCGATCGACTTGATGCCTACCGGATCATCGTTGATACCCAGCGTGCACGCCGCTTCGCAGGGCGCAGGGCAAATACGCCCGGTGAACTCGGGGAAGTTGTTCGTCGAATGCAGCACATCCAATGCTTCGCGATAGTTACCGTGGTAAACGAGATCATTCCAGTCGGGGATGATGTTGTTCACGGGGCAGCCGTTGTTACAGAAAGGGATGCCGCAATCCATGCAGCGCGCACCCTGCACTTTTGCATCTGCATCCGCCAGGTGCAGCACGAATTCTTTGTAGTGCTTGGTGCGTGACTGGGGCGCCTCGCTCGCCTCTTGCAAGCGCTGGTATTCCAGAAAACCGGTGACTTTACCCATGGTGTTCTCTTCTTTGTTTAAGCAGTGACTTTTTCCGCGACCTTGCTGGCTGCGGCGAACATTTCGCCCAGCGCGCGCTTGTACTCGGTCGGGAATACCTTGATGAATTTGCCGCGTGCGCTGCTCCAGTCATCGAGCAGCGTGCGCGCGCGGGTGCTGCCGGTATATTTGAAGTGGCGCTCGATCAGGCTCTTCAGCATGGCCTCATCGGTCTGGCGCTCGCCACCGCGCGTCAGACTGTGCCAGACCGATTTGGACAGGGTCGTCTCTTGCTCGGAGACTGACAACACGGGATCGAGTGCCACCATCGCCATGTTGCACCTTGAGGCGAACGCACCATCTTCGTCATACACGTAGGCGATACCGCCCGACATCCCGGCTGCAAAATTGCGTCCCGTGCCGCCCAGTACGACGACGGTGCCACCTGTCATGTACTCGCAACCATGATCGCCCGTACCCTCGACAACCGTGATTGCACCCGAGTTACGCACCGCGAAACGCTCGCCCGCGACACCATTGAAGAATGCTTCGCCGGCAATCGCGCCATACAGCACGGTATTGCCAATGATGATGTTATCAACGGCACGACCCCGGAACTCGGTGTTCGGGCGAACGATGATGCGACCACCCGAGAGGCCCTTGCCCACGTAGTCATTCCCCTCGCCCACCAGATCGAAAGTCACCCCATGCGCAAGGAAGGCGCCGAATGACTGGCCAGCAGTACCCTGCAGCTGAATGTGAATCGTGTCATCCGGCAGACCTTCGTGGCCGTACTTCTTCGCGACCTCGCCTGACAACATCGCGCCAGCGGTGCGATTGAGGTTCTTGATCGGCGAGATGAATGACACTTTCTCGCCGCGCTCGATCGCTGGCTTCGCCTGCGCGATCAGCTTGTGATCGAGTGCCTTGTCGAGACCATGATCCTGGGTCGCGACATGATGACGCGCCTCGTCGCCCGTGTCGGGGATATAGAAGATCTTGCTGAAGTCCAGGCCCTTTGCCTTCCAGTGGCTGATCGCACGGGACTTGTCGAGTAGGTCGGCGCGGCCGATCAGCTCATCAAAGGTGCGGATGCCCAGCTGCGCCATGATCTGACGCGCTTCTTCGGCGACGAAGAAAAAGTAGTTCACCACATGCTCAGGCTTGCCCTGAAACTTCGCACGCAGTACCGGATCTTGCGTCGCGACGCCAACCGGGCAAGTGTTGAGGTGGCACTTGCGCATCATGATGCAGCCCTCGACCACCAGCGGCGCCGTCGCAAAACCAAATTCATCCGCGCCCAGCAGCGCGCCGATCACGACATCGCGACCGGTCTTGATCTGGCCATCGGTTTGTACACGGATACGGCCACGCAGACCGTTGAGCACCAGCGTCTGCTGCGTCTCGGCCAGACCCAGTTCCCACGGCGTACCGGCATGCTTGATCGATGACAGCGGCGACGCACCGGTACCGCCATCATGACCGGCGATCACGACGTGATCCGCCTTGGCTTTGGCTACGCCTGCCGCCACAGTGCCAACACCGACTTCCGAGACCAGCTTCACCGAGATATCGGCGGAGGGATTGACGTTCTTCAGATCGTGAATAAGCTGTGCGAGATCTTCGATCGAATAAATGTCGTGATGCGGTGGCGGCGAGATCAGTCCCACGCCTGGCACCGAGAATCGCAGCTTCGCGATGTATTCCGAGACTTTATGGCCGGGCAGCTGCCCACCCTCGCCGGGCTTGGCACCCTGCGCCATCTTGATCTGGATCTGATCGGCCGAAGTCAGGTACTCAGTGGTCACCCCAAAACGGCCTGAGGCTACCTGCTTGATTTTCGAGCGCAACGAATCACCGTCGAGCAGCTCGATATCTCTCTCAATGCGATCCTGACCGATGATCGATGCCAGCGTATCGCCTTTCTTGATCGGTATGCCGCGCAATTCATTACGGTAACGCGCCTCGTCCTCGCCACCTTCGCCGGTGTTGGACTTGCCGCCGATACGGTTCATTGCGATGGCCAGCGTCGAGTGCGCCTCGGTAGAGATCGAGCCGAGGGACATCGCTCCGGTGGCGAAACGCTTCACAATCTCTTTGGCAGTCTCGACCTCGTCGATCGGTATCGCTTTGGCAGGATCGATCTTGAACTCGAACAGGCCACGCAGTGTCATGTGACGCTTGGACTGATCATTGATGATCTGTGCGTATTCCTTGTAGGTGCCAAAATTGCCCGAGCGGGTCGAATGCTGCAGCTTGGCGATCGCATCCGGCGTCCACATATGGTCTTCACCGCGTACGCGGAAGGCGTATTCGCCGCCGGCATCCAGCGCATTCGCGAGCACCGGATCATTGCCGAACGCAAGCTTGTGCAGGCGCAGCGCTTCTTCGGCGACTTCGAACACGCCGATGCCCTCGACATTCGAGGCCGTCCCACGGAAGTACTTCTCGACCATCGCCTTGTTCAAGCCGATCGCTTCGAAAATCTGCGCTCCGCAGTAGGACATGTAAGTCGAGATACCCATCTTGGAGAAGACTTTCATCAGGCCTTTGCCGACTGCCTTCTGAAAGTTGTAGATCGCTTTGTCCGCCGACAGGTCGCCCGGCAAGCCCTTGGCCATATCGACCAGCGTATCCATCGCGAGGTAAGGATGAACAGCCTCGGCGCCATAACCGGCGAGCAGCGCAAAGTGATGCGTCTCACGCGCAGAGCCCGTCTCAACGACCAGACCGGTCGAGGTGCGCATGCCCTTGCTGACCAGATGCTGATGAATGGCCGAAGTTGCCAGCAGTGCAGGAATCGCGACAAGACCTTTGTCAGCTTTACGGTCCGACAGAATCAGGATGTTATGGCCGGATTTCACTGCATCGACCGCTTGCGCACACAGCGAGGCGAGGCGCGCTTCGACGCCTTCCATACCCCAATCGACCGGGTAGCAGATATCCAGCTCGAAAGAGCGGAACTTGCCACTCGTATGCTCGCTGATATTGCGCAGGCGAGTGATGTCTTTGTAATCGAGAATAGGCTGCGCGACTTCCAGCCGCATCGGCGGGTTGATGTTGTTGGTGTCCAGCAGATTCGGCTTCGGACCGATGAAAGACACCAGGGACATCACCATCGCCTCTCGAATAGGATCGATCGGCGGGTTGGTCACTTGCGCGAACAGCTGCTTGAAGTAGTTGTACAGCGGCTTGTTCTTGTTGGACATGACCGCCAGCGGCGAATCATTACCCATCGAGCCTGTCGCTTCTTCGCCACCCACCGCCATCGGCGCCATCAGGAACTTCAGATCTTCCTGCGTGTAGCCAAAAGCTTGCTGACGATCGAGCAGCGAAGTCTTCTCTTCACGCTTCTCGGCTTCGATAGCGATTTCGTCTAGCTTGATGCGTACCGAGTCGATCCACTGCTTGTAGGGCTTGGCATTGGCAAAAGTATCTTTCAGTTCTTTGTCATCGATGATGCGACCCGCATCCAGATCGATGAGGAACATCTTGCCCGGCTGCAGACGCCATTTCTTGACGATCTTTGAATCAGGAATCGGCAGCACGCCGGATTCCGACGCCATCACCACCAGATCATCATCCGTCACCAGATAACGCGCGGGACGCAAGCCGTTGCGGTCGAGGGTGCCGCCGATGTGCCGGCCATCAGTAAAGGCCATCGCAGCAGGGCCATCCCAGGGCTCCATCATCGCGGCGTGATATTCATAGAACGCGCGGCGATTGTCATCCATTAAGGTATGGTTTTCCCACGCCTCGGGGATCATCATCATCATGGCCTGTGCGATCGGATAACCGGCCATCACCAGCAACTCGAGCGCGTTATCAAAGCAAGCCGTATCCGACTGACCTTCGTAAATCAGCGGGAACAGTTTTTTCAGATCGTCGCCGAGCACCGCCGACTTCATCACACCTTCGCGCGCGCGCATCCAGTTGAAGTTGCCCTTGACGGTGTTGATCTCGCCATTGTGCGCAAGTAATCGGTAGGGATGCGCGAGTGGCCACTCGGGGAAGGTATTGGTCGAGAAACGCTGATGCACCAGCGCGAGCGCCGACACGCAACGCGGATCCTGCAAATCCTTGAAGTACACGCCGACCTGATCTGCAAGCAACAGGCCCTTGTAGACGACGGTACGCGCCGACATCGATGGTACGAAAAATTCTTTTCCGTGCAGGAGGTTCAACGCCTGAATGGCGTGACCTGAGGATTTGCGGATCACGTAGAGCTTGCGCTCGAGCGCATCGGTGACCATGATGTCCTGACCGCGACCAATGAAAATCTGCCGAATCACTGGCTCTTTGTCGCGCACGGTAGGCGACATCGGCATCTCACGATTCACGGGCACATCGCGCCAGCCGAGCACCACTTGACCTTCCGCGTGCACCGCGCGCTCGATTTCCTGTTCGCAGGCAATGCGCGAGGCGTTCTCTTTGGGGAGGAACACCATGCCGACGCCGTATTCACCTGGCGGCGGCAACGTCACGCCCTGATGGGCCATCTCTTCACGGTAGTACTGATCGGGAATCTGGATCAGCACACCGGCGCCATCACCCATCAGCGGATCGGCACCCACGGCGCCGCGATGATCAAGGTTCTTCAGGATCAGCAAGCCCTGTTCGACGATGGAATGGCTCTTGTGTCCTTTGATGTGGGCGATGAAACCGACGCCGCAAGCGTCATGTTCATTCTTGGGATCGTATAGACCTTGCGCTTGCATGGCGTAACTCCACAGCCTGAAAAAGTGAGGGATGAAGGATAGTGCAATGCAATAAGGAGGGCAATCAAAATAATTAGGGTCGGATACTATTTTAATCCACGCCCAAAACGGTGCAAATTAAATTGGGGACAGAATAGATTTGGTGAGGCTTATGCCCCATAAAATGGCTTCAGCCGGGCTCAGCGTGAGGCTTTTCTCCGCCTCGCTCCAACAGGCACGACAGCCGGAATCCCGGCGCTTGCAGCGGCCGCTTCCACCATCGGATCCTTTCGCGGGCGACCTCGTCGCGCCGGCTCCAGACGACGACCGGTCAGCTTGCCCAAGCTGCGCCGAAACGCCTCCGAGCCTAACGGCCAGGATTTATGGGTTGCCGACTCGATCTCGGCCACCAGCGATGCGGACAGCGGGACCTCTGACAAGCGCTGATAGGCAGCTTCGCGATCGAAAGGCGTGTTGCCCAGCGCCCAGTAGGCCGGATGGTCAGTAATCCACGGCTCACGGCGGATGCCCACATGATGCGCATGACTGGACCACGGGTAGGCGGACAACTCGGTCGCCAGCCCCGTCTGCGATGGCTGCTGCTCTATCAGCTGCGCGCAAGGAATGAAATACGCATCAGACTCCAGAACGGTCGCGCGGAAACGCCCCTCCCACAAGCCACCGCTGCGGCCGTGCCGCGCATTGAAATACGGCACGTAGTGGCGTCCAATCGCTTGCATCATTTTTCCGAGGCTATCGGTCTCGGAGGGCGTGACCAGCAGCTGCAGCCGGTTGGGTAAGAGCACATACGCGTGAATGGCGACAGCGGACTGCTGAGCGGATTCGCGCAGTGTGCTGATAAATGTTTGGAAATCGGTATCGTCGATGGCGATCGGCTGATCATTGTGACCGCGTGCCATCAAGTGATGAAGATGGCCGCGCACCACCAATCTGGGTAGACGGGCCATCAGACCACAGTGCAAAAAACAGAGGAAAGGGCTGTCGGCAGACGCCCTGCGATGCTGACTATCTGACGATCAGAAAGGGATATCGTCATCGAAATCGGTCGTCGCGCGTTTCGCGGGTGCGGAGGCTCCGGCAGTCGCGGGCGCGCGTGACGGAGCGCCGCCGCCATAACCGCTATCGTCCATTGCCGCGCTGCCGCCACCCATGCCCTGACGACTGCCGAGCATCTGCATCGTGTCTGCAATGATCTCGGTCGAGTATTTTTCGATGCCATCCTTGTCGGTCCATTTGCGCGTGCGCAGCTTGCCTTCGACGTAGACTTGCGAGCCTTTTTTCAGGTACTGACCGGCGATCTCGGCGAGTTTGCCGAAGAAAGCCACCCGGTGCCACTCTGTTGCTTCTTTCTGCTCACCGGTGGCTTTGTCTTTCCACTTATCGGTCGTCGCCACCGCAATATTGGTCATGGCATCGCCGCTAGGCATGTAACGGGTTTCCGGATCGCGCCCGAGATTGCCGACGATAATGACTTTGTTGACCGATGCCATAAATTTCTCCTGTGAGTGCGAGCGCGGCGCGATGAGGATGAGTCGTTGATTGCAGAAAAAACAGAAACAAAACAGCGTAAAAAAACTTGATTCAGTGCGCCGGCGCGGCCTGCTTGATGCGCCGCGGCAGGTCCTTCATCGACGCGGCAATTATAAGCCACGCCACTGTGACCAGGCAGCCCGTAGTAAAGACCGCAGGTGCGCCGAAGTACTGCGCAATCAGACCACCACCCGCACCGCCGGCAAATAATCCTATCGCTTGCATGGTGTTGTACACCCCCAGCGCCGCGCCGCGTGCTCCGGCGGGGGCCAGACGAGACACCAGTGATGGCTGGCTGGCTTCGAGAATATTGAAGGCCACGAAGAACGCAAGTAGCAGCATCACCACCAACTGAAATGACAATGCAGATTGGACAATTGCAGCGCGAAGGCCAATTTCGACCAACAGCAGCAAACCAATGGCTGTGACAAACACTTGCTTCATCCGACCACGCTTCTCGCCCAAAAAAATTGGCGGAAGCATCAGCAAAAAAGATGCGAGCACGACCGGAAGATAAATTTTCCAGTGCTCGCTGACCGGCATGCCCGCGGCGCCCACCATGGCATTCGGCAGCACGACGAACATCGACATTTGGATCGCATGCAAGGCAAACACGCCGAAGTTCATGCGCATCAACTCGCCATCGCGCAGCACGTCGATGAACGAGGCATGCTCCGGCGGCCGGGGAGGGGCTGCGGGTGTGATGAAAATCACAATCAAGATCGCGACCGCCGCCAGCGCAGCGACAAACAGGAACATGCCGCTCATACCAATGGCTGCGTACATCAGCGGCGACATCACCAGCGACGCCGCATAAGTGAGACCAATCGAGCCGCCGACCAGCGCCATCGCCTTGGTGCGATGCTCATCGCGTGTGGAATCCGCGATCAAGGCGGTCACAGCGGCAGACACAGCACCCGCACCCTGCACAGCGCGTCCGACAATCACCCAGACAATGTGCGTGTCGATTGCCGCGATCAGCGCGCCCACAATGAACAGCAACAGACCGATGATAATGATGCGCTTTCTTCCGTGACGATCGGACGCCATGCCGAAAGGGATCTGACCAATCGCTTGCGTCAACCCGTACATGCCCATGGCCAGACCGACCAGCGTGGCATTGTCGCCGCCTGGCAGGGATGTCGCGTGGATCGCGAACACAGGGAGAATCAAGAACAGTCCGAGCATGCGTAAACCGAAGATCGAGGCAAGCGATACGCTGGCGCGAATCTCGGTGGCATTCATGCGGGTCGAAGAAGCATCCATCGGGGAAGACATCAAGGCGAAGACCTCAGAGTTTGGAAGCGCCGAATAGCATGACCCTGAGCAGGTAATAAAAACCAGCTATAGTAACAGGTTGACCCGTGAGCACTTGTCAGAAGTTTTGGCAAAAAGACATGCGCACGGTCTTCAAACGTTTGGATACCTGCATGGAAGACATTCGCATTCGTGGTGCGCGCACCCACAACCTGAAAAACATCAGCTTGGATTTGCCTCGCAACAAGCTGATTGTGATCACTGGCCTGTCAGGCTCGGGTAAGTCATCGCTCGCTTTCGACACGCTGTATGCAGAAGGTCAGCGGCGCTATGTGGAATCGCTGTCGGCGTATGCGCGCCAGTTCCTGCAGCTGATGGAAAAGCCAGACGTGGACATGATCGAAGGCCTGTCGCCGGCGATTTCGATTGAGCAGAAGGCCACCTCGCACAATCCGCGCTCGACCGTCGGCACCGTTACCGAGATACACGACTACCTGCGTTTGCTGTTTGCGCGCGTGGGTACACCGTATTGCCCTGATCATCCCGAGAACCCGCTTGCCGCGCAATCCGTGTCGCAAATGGTGGATGCAGTGATGGCGATGCCAGAAGACACCAAGTTGATGATCCTCGCACCGGTCGTGGCCAACCGCAAGGGTGAGCACAGCGATTTATTCGAGGCGATGCAGGCGCAGGGCTTTGTGCGCTTCCGCATACAAAGCGGCACGGGGGCTGCGAAGATCTACGAAGCTGATTCGCTGCCCAAGCTGAAAAAAACCGAAAAGCACACCATTGATGTCGTGATTGACCGCGTCAAAATTCGCGCCGACATCAAGCAGCGCCTCGCGGAGAGTTTCGAAACCTCGCTGCGTCTGGCCGAAGGCCGTGCGATCGCCATAGACATGGACAGCGGCAAAGAACAGGTTTTTTCGAATAAGTTTGCCTGCCCAGCCTGCGGCTATTCATTGCAGGAACTGGAACCAAGACTGTTTTCGTTTAACAATCCGATGGGCGCCTGTCCTGAATGCGACGGTCTCGGACATATCGAGTTTTTCGATCCCAAGCGCATCGTGGCTTTCCCCAACCTGTCGCTTGCCTCGGGCGCGGTAAAAGGCTGGGATCGGCGCAATCAGTTTTATTTCACGATGCTGTCTTCGCTGGCCAAGCACTACAAATTCGATATTGATACACCTTTTGAAGACTTACCCGAGAAGGCGCAGCAAGTCGTTCTTTACGGTTCCGGCAAGGAGAAGGTTCCATTCGCCTACATTAATGAGCGCGGCCGCACGGTCATTCGCGAGCATACGTTCGAAGGCGTAGTGAACAATCTCGAGCGCCGCTATCACGAAACGGATTCGATGGCGGTCAAGGAAGAGCTAGCCAAGTTCATCAATGAAAAAGAATGCCCAGAGTGCCATGGTGCACGTCTGCGCGTCGAAGCTCGTTTCGTAAAAGTCGGTGATGGCTCTCAGCAGCGTGCGATCTATCAGGTCGCAGCAATGCCTCTGCGCGATACGCTCGAATTCTTTGAGAAACTCAAGCTCAAAGGCGCAAAAAAAGAGATCGCCGATCGCATCATCAAGGAAATCATCTCGCGGCTGAAATTTCTGAACAATGTCGGTCTTGATTATCTGTCGCTCGAGCGCAGTGCAGACACGCTATCCGGCGGCGAGGCGCAACGAATTCGCCTGGCATCGCAGATCGGCTCCGGCCTGACGGGCGTCATGTATGTGCTGGATGAGCCATCGATCGGCCTACACCAGCGCGACAATGACCGGCTGATTGCAACACTCAAGCACCTGCGCGACATCGGCAATACCGTCCTAGTGGTCGAGCATGATGAAGATGCGATTCGCTGCGCCGATCACATCGTCGACATGGGCATTGGCGCCGGCGTGCACGGCGGGAAGGTGATCGCTCAGGGCACCCTCGACGACATCGTCAAGCAGCGAGAGTCGCTCACCGCGCAATATCTGAATGGCACACTGGCGATTGACTTGCCCGAGCGCCGCACGGTCGCCGATCCCAAAAAACAGCTGGTGATCAAGGGCGCAACGGGCAACAACCTGAAAGCAGTCAAGCTTGAGCTGCCGGTGGGCTTGCTGACGTGCGTGACGGGCGTGTCCGGTTCGGGCAAATCCACCCTGGTGAATGACACGCTGTATCACTTGCTGGCCCGCCATCTGTACGGCTCGCAAACTGAGCCATCGCCGTATGACAGCGTCAGCGGGCTCGAGCATTTCGACAAAGTGATCTCGGTAGATCAGGCGCCGATTGGCCGTACGCCGCGCTCGAATCCTGCGACCTACACCGGCGTGTTTACGCCGATACGCGAACTGTTCTCCACCGTGCCGCAAGCGAAAGAGCGGGGCTACACCGCAGGTCGTTTTTCTTTCAATGTCAAAGGCGGTCGCTGCGAAGCTTGTCAGGGCGATGGTGTGCTGAAGGTCGAGATGCACTTCCTACCGGACGTCTATGTGCCGTGCGATGTCTGCCACGGCAAGCGCTACAACCGCGAAACACTGGAGGTACAGTACAAGGGCAAGAACATTTCCGAAGTGCTGGAGATGACGGTTGAAGATGCGCATGTGTTCTTTAAACCGGTGCCGCTAATTGCGCGCAAGCTGCAGACCTTGCTCGATGTGGGACTGGGCTATATCCGTCTTGGCCAGAGCGCGACTACCTTGTCCGGTGGCGAGGCGCAGCGAGTGAAATTGTCTCTGGAGCTTTCAAAGCGCGATACCGGTCGAACGCTGTACATCCTCGACGAGCCGACTACTGGTCTGCACTTTCATGACATCGCGCTGCTGCTGAAAGTGATTCACCGTTTGCGTGACCAGGGCAATACCGTGGTGATCATCGAGCACAATCTGGACGTGATCAAGACTGCCGACTGGCTGGTTGACCTCGGCCCCGAGGGCGGTGCCGGCGGCGGTCAGATCATTGCGACCGGTACGCCGGAGCAGGTGGCAAAAAATCCGGTCAGCTTCACGGGCAAGTACCTGGCGCCGATGCTGATGACCAAGAAGGAAAAGAAGCGGGCGTGATGCCCCTTTCTATTCACATCCCCAGCCACAAACCCAGCGGCACAAACGCCAGCGCCGCCAGATTCCCCAGCATCACGATTGCCGCCACCTTCTCAGGCTCCTGCTGGTAGGCCTCAGCGATGATGAAGCAGAACACTGCTGGCGGCAATGACGCGAACAGGAAGAGCTGTCCGCGCTGAATCGCGTTCAGGGGAATCACTAGCTCAAGCAAGGACGCAGAGACTAATCCGGACAGTGGGCACACCACTGCGCCCACTAAGCCGATGCGCCAGCTCTTGAAACTCACATCTGTCATGCGCACGCCGAGCGCCAGCAGCATCAGCGGAATGCTGGCCTCGCCCAGCAGTCGCAGTGCCTGCAGCAGGGTCTCCGGCAGCGGCACCCTGAGAGCCGCAAACACCATACCGGTCATCATGGCGAGCATCATCGGGCTGGCGAACATGCGCAGCGTCGCGCGACGCGGCCCTTGCCTGCCGCTTTCGAGCAGTCGTATGCCAACGGTGAAGTACATGAGGCTGCAGGCCATGAACAAGGCCACCGCCTCTGACAACCCGGTCGAGCCGAAGGCCAGCACGGCGAGCGGCAAGCCCATGTTGCCGCAATTGTTGTACATCATCGGCGGCACGAACGTGCGGGGGTCATAACCCAGCAAACGTGCAACGGGCCAGGACAACAGCGCCGAGCCCAGCGCAACCAGCGTGCCGGCAACGATCAGCGGCAGATTCGCCAGCAGATCGAAATCCTTCGAGGCCAGCGCGGAGAACAGCAGTAACGGACACAACAGCTCGACACTGAGACGATTGACTGCGGCGAGGTCGTTCTTGACAGTCTCGCCGCGCAAACGCGTGTAACCATAACCTGCGGCAATCATCAGAAACACGGGCAGGATGATGCCGAGAATACGTTGAAAAACTTCCATGAGTGATGATCTTGGGCCTTACTTTTCCAGCAGGCGTCTCTCCGCTCGCTCCAACGCGGCCGCCGCGCCGCGCAGCACAACCACGTCATCCGCCTGAAGCACCGTGTCGGGCGAAAACGGAATACGTGTTCTGCCACGTCGCACTGCGGTAATCTCGGCACCGAGCTCGGACAGGTTCAGCTGCTCAAGCGACAAGCCGATCGCGCAGGCTTTCTCATGCAGAGGAACGGAGTGCAGTCGAACCTGTAAGTGCTCATCATCATCGGCTGCGTCATCCTGTCCATGGAAATAACCTCGCAGCGAGGCGTACCGCTCGCTTCGAGTCGCCTGCACGCGCTGGATCACGCGCTGCAGCGGCACGCCTTTGAGCAGCAAGGCGTGCGAGGCCAGCATCAGGCTACCCTCCATTGCCTCGGGCACGACTTCATCAGCGCCGGCAGCGCGCAGGATGTCGAGATCATCCTCTCCGACACTCCGCACGATGGCCGGTAAGGCCGGCGCCAGCTCATGGACGAAGTGCAGTGTCTTGAGCGCTGCCTGGGTATCGTCATAGGTGATAACGATCGCGGCAGCCCGGTGAATGCCGGCGGCGATCAAGCTCTCGCGGCGAGTGGCATCGCCGTACGACACGTCTGCACCAGCGCTTTGCGCTTCGGTCACGCGCTCGGGATCCAGATCCAGAGCGTGATAGGGGACATTCTCTTCTTCGAGCAGCTTGGCCAGGCTTTGGCCGCTACGGCCAAAGCCTGCGATGATCACATGCTGCTCCTCCTTCATCGTTCGGCTGGCAATCCGGGTGAGATTCAGCGACTGCTGCATCCATTCGTTGGTCGCCAGCTTCATCACCATCCGATCCATGTTCGAAAAGACAAAGGGTGTGATCAGCATCGACAGCACCATCGCTGCCAGGATCAGCTGCACCAGCCCGGGATCGACCAGGCCTAGTCCGCCAGCCTGATTGATCAGCACAAATCCGAACTCACCACCCTGAGCAAGGCCGAGGCCTGTTCGCAAGGCGACGCCCGGAGATGCGCCGAACACACGCGCCAGCAATGCGATCAATCCGAATTTCAGCAGCAGCGGAATCGTCAGCAACACCAGAACCAGTAGCAGGTTATCGAATACCAGCCCCATGTCGAGCATCATTCCGACGCTGATGAAGAACAGCCCAAGCAGGACATCGCGAAAGGGTTTGATGTCTTCCTCGACCTGTATCCGGAACTCGGTCTCGGAGATCAGCATGCCAGCGACGAATGCACCGAGTGCCAGAGACAATCCAGCGACTTCAGTGATCCATGCAGCGCCTAGCGTGATCAGTAGCAGGTTAAGCATGAATAACTCGTGCGAGCGCCGGCGCACCACAATCTGGAACCAGCGGTGCAGCAGGGCCTGACCGAAGTACAGCAAGATAAAAAGAACAAAAGCGGCTTTCAGTCCAGCGATCAGCAAATCTTCGACAATGTCAGGTCCGGGCCGCGCGAGCGATGGGACAAGAATGATCAGCGGCACAACGGCCAGATCCTGAAACAGCAGAATGCTGACGATACGGCGGCCATGCTCGCTTTCCAGTTCGAGTCGCTCGGTCAACAGCTTGATGACGATCGCCGTGGATGACATCGAGAGCGCACCGCCCAACGCAAACGAGGCACTCCAGCCGATATCGAAAATTTTCGGCAACAGCTTGGCCATCAGCCCGCCGCACAGCATGGTCACCAGTATGGTCACGACGACCTGGGCCATGCCCAGGCCAAACACGCTGCGCCGCATCGACTTGAGCTTAGGTAGTGAGAATTCCAGGCCGATAGAGAACATCAGAAACACGACACCGAACTCGGCGAGCAGGTGCGTCGCCTGGCTGTTGGCAGCGAGCCCCATCGCATGAGGCCCGATCAAAATGCCGACCGACAGGTAACCGAGCATGGGCGGCAGATTCATCATTCGGAACGCGACCACGCCGAGCACCGCGGCTACCAGCAAGATGAGCGTCAGTTCCAGAGGTGAATTCATGGGGATCAGTGGCACTCCTGCTCAATCAATCGCCGCCGCGTCCGGATGCCACTGGGGCTCGATCTTTTGCGTCTGGCAGGTTTTTTGCTTTAGATATTGGGCTATACTCTGCGCATGAGTGTAACCCATGAGAAAACATCCTCGCAGCAATTTGACAACAGCCGCGCGCAACGTGCGCTGCAGCTGGCCCGGGACACTCTTCAGATCGAAGCCGACGCCATCCTGGCACTGAAAGCTCGGCTCGCCTCCAACGAGCACGAAGACTTTGCCCGTGCCACCGCGCTGCTTCTGAGTTGCACTGGTCGCGTGGTGGTCTCGGGCATGGGTAAGTCCGGTCACATCGGTCGCAAGATCGCAGCTACTCTCGCCTCCACCGGCACCCCGGCACTATTCGTGCATCCAGGTGAAGCCGCCCATGGCGATTTGGGCATGGTGACGAATGCAGATGCCTTCATCGCGATCTCAAATTCCGGCGAGTCCGAAGAACTGATGGCCATTCTGCCCGTCATCAAACGGCTGGGCGCAAAACTGATCTCAATGACTGGCCGACCTGACTCCTCACTGGCCCGACTGGCAGATGTGCATCTGAATGTGGCCGTCGCCAAAGAAGCCTGCCCCCTCAATCTCGCGCCGACGGCCAGCACGACCGCGACACTGGCCATGGGCGATGCACTGGCAGTCGCGCTGCTGGATGCGCGCGGTTTTCGTGAAGAAGACTTCGCCCGTTCACATCCGGGCGGTGCGCTGGGCCGCCGTCTGCTGACCTATGTGCGCGATGTGATGCGCATCGGCAGCGAGATACCTGCCGTGAAAGCCGATGTGTTACTGCCAGCAGCACTACTGGAAGTCACGCGCAAGGGAATGGCGATGACCGCAATTGTCGATGATCAGTTTCATGTGCTCGGCATATTCACTGATGGCGACCTACGTCGTCTGATCGAGCAAGGCAAGGATTTTTCCAAGACACCGATCAGCGACGTGATGCACAAGAACCCACGCCGGGTCGGCCCGCAGCAGTTGGCCGTGGATGCGGTGGAACTGATGGAGCAGCACCGCATCAACCAGGTCCTCGTCGCAGAAGACAATGGCAAGTTGGTCGGCGCCTTGCATATCCATGACCTCACCCGAGCCAAGGTGATCTGATGGCCGACACCGCCCCGCTCTCCGTCACAGAACGCGCCAGGCGCGTGAAACTAATGATCTTTGACGTTGACGGCGTACTCACCGATGGCGGACTGCGCTACGGCCCCGAAGGCGAACTGATCAAGACCTTTCATGTGCTCGATGGCCACGGCATCAAACTGCTGCAACAGAACGGGGTGAAAACCGCCATCATCAGCGCGCGCGAGTCGCCAATCGTTGCGCGGCGCGCGGCAGACCTCGGCATCAGCGTGCTCCTGCAGGGCGTACACGATAAGCGCTCAGCTTTTGAACGTACTGCAAAAGAAGCAGACTTGCCTAATGAAGCCTGTGGCTTCATGGGCGATGACGTCATCGATCTCCCGGTAATGACACGTGTGGGTTTCGCTGCCAGTGTGCCCAACGGGCATCCTGAAGTCATTCGCCGCGCGCACTATGTGGCCAGAGCCGGAGGTGGGCAAGGTGCGGTGCGCGAGGTCTGTGATTTCATCTTGCGCGCGCAGGGTAGTTACGAGGCGGCACTAGCGCCGTACCTGACATGAGCGAAAATACTCGCCGCCGCTATCCTGCCCTGCTGCTGCTGGCCTTCGGCTCTTTGCTGGCGGCGGTCAGCTTCTGGGCGCTGGAAGTCGCCTTGCGCGGCGGGGACGAGGCGCGACCGACAACGGCGCGTACTGATCCGGATTATTTCGTCGAGGATTTCAGCTACACACGACTAGCACCGAACGGCAAGGCGCAGTACCTGATCACTGGCAGGAAGCTGGTGCATTATCCCGCCGATGACAGTAGCGTGATCGAGCGCCCCACGGTGCGCAGCTTCTCGGCAAAAAGCAGTCCGATGATGCTGCGGGCGCAGCGCGCAACGATCACCAAGCAGCAGCGCGAACTGCACTTGTATGACGAGGTTCGGCTGGAACGTCCGCAAACGCGCGGGACCGACTCGCTGGTGGTCGAGTCCGACTACATGCTGGCGCTGCCGGACAACGATCTGGTGAAAACACACCGACCGGTGGTGATACATGTTGGTGAGTCTCGGCTCGCTGGCACCGGTATGGTCGCGGACAACGCCAAGCGTCAGCTGACCCTGCAAAGCAGAGTCACTGGTTTTTATGAATCACCGCGCTGAACAAATATACCCAGGATGCGCAGACCATGAAAAAAAATACTCTCGTCACTCTTATCTGCTTCTCTGCCATCGTCATTCTGTACGGCACACGGCTAGCCCACGCCGAAAAGGCAGACTTCAGCAAGCCGACCAATGTCGAAGCCAACCAGATGTTCTACGACGAGGCCAAGCAGACCAATACCTTCATCGGTAACGTCGTGCTCACGCGCGGTACGCTGGTGATGCATGCCGACAAACTGCTGGTGCGCCAGGATCAGGCCGGTCATCAGTATGCGACGCTGTATGCGCCTCCCGGTGGCTCGACCAAGTTCCGTCAAAAGCGCGACGGCGGCAAGGATCTGTGGATCGAGGGCAGCGCCGCGGACCGCATCGAATACGATACCAAGACCGAGGTCGCCAAGCTATTCAGGCAAGCGAAAGTGAAAATGCTGGATGGCGCGCGCGTGACCGATGAGGTCGAGGGTGAATTCATCTCTTACGACAGCCGGGCAGAGTTCTACTCCGTCAGCAATTCCACCTCTGGCGAGAGCAAGCCGGGAGGCGGCAGGGTGCGGGCGACCCTTCAGCCCCGAAATCCGGAGAAAGGCAAGGAATGAGCGCCAACCCGGCCAGCATGCTGAAAGTTCGCGGCCTGCAAAAGAGCTATGGCGCGCGACAAGTCGTGCAGGATGTGTCACTCGACGTGGCTAGCGGCGAAGTCGTTGGTCTGCTGGGGCCGAATGGCGCAGGAAAAACTACCTCGTTCTACATGATCGTCGGCCTTGTGCCATCGGAGGGTGGCGAGATCCTGCTGGATGGCGACAGCATCTCCAGCCTGCCGATCCACAGTCGCGCCGAGCGCGGGCTGTCATATCTTCCCCAGGAAGCGTCCGTGTTCCGCAAGCTGTCGGTCGAGGACAATATTCGCGCCGTGCTGGAGCTTCAGAAGCGCGGCGGCAAAGCCCTGTCGCGTAAAGATATCGAGCAGCGCCTGGATGCACTGCTGGCCGAGCTGCAGATCGAAAAGCTTCGCGATAGCAAGGCGCTATCCCTATCGGGTGGCGAGCGACGCCGCGTCGAGATCGCTCGCGCACTGGCGACTGATCCGCGCTTCATCCTGCTGGATGAGCCGTTCGCAGGTGTCGATCCGATCGCTGTCATCGAGATACAACGCATCGTACGCTTCTTGAAAGAGCGCGGCATCGGCGTGCTGATCACGGACCACAACGTGCGTGAAACACTGGGTATCTGCGACCGCGCCTACATCATCAACCAAGGATCGGTGCTGGCCTCCGGCAATCCAGAGGAAATCATCGGCAATGAATCGGTGCGCCGGGTTTACCTCGGCGAACATTTCAGGATGTAGCTCTCACGATGAAACAGACGCTACAGCTTCGCGTATCGCAGCATCTGGCGCTGACCCCTCAGCTGCAGCAGTCCATTCGTCTGCTGCAGTTGTCCACGCTGGAACTGCATCAGGAGCTGGAGACCATGCTGGCGGACAATCCGCTGCTGGAGCGCATGGATGATCCTCTCGATCATTCGGTGCGTCTGCTTGGCGATGGCGTCATCAGTCAGGCTCCTTTGTCCGCCCCGGCAGGTGAGCTGCCCGTCGGCGAAGCTGGGGACACTCCCGAAGCTAGCTATGAGAGCCCACCCGCCGGCGAGGGCGGCGAAGGCGGCGGGGAGGAAGCTGGCGGCAGCAATGAAGCAGACTGGAGCTTCGACGATGTCTCGCGCTCGTCCAAGGCGCCGGAAGATGACAATGGCCGGCCCCAGCTGGAGGCGCATGAATCGACGCTGCGCGAGCATCTGCTGGAGCAGCTATCAGTCACCGTGGACAACCGGCGCGACCGCGCGCTGGTGGAATTGCTGATCGATGCGCTCGATGACAATGGCTATCTGGAAGAATCGCTGGACGAGATCCATGCCCGCCTGCCGGAAGAGCTGGACATCGAGCCTGAAGAACTGATGGTTGCGCTGAAACTCATGCAAAGCTTCGACCCGGCGGGCGTCGGCGCGCGTAATGCATCCGAGTGCCTGGCGATACAAATCCGGCGAATGGAAAAAGTGCCTTTCGTTACGCGCCGAATGGCCCTGACGCTGGTAGAAAACCATCTTGAACTATTCGCGCAGCGCGAATTCAACAAGCTGAAAAAAGTATTAGATTGCGACGACGAAGACTTGCGAGAAGCACAGGCGGTGATCAAGCGCTGTAATCCGCATCCCGGAGCGGCCTATGCCGGGGATGCGTCGGATTATGTCGTCCCGGATGTGATTGTCAAACGCACAAGGAATGGATGGCAAGTCAGTCTCAACCGAGAGGTGATGCCCAAACTGCGGGTCAATGCAATGTACGCAAACATCCTCAAACAAAACAAAGGCGAGGGCTCGCTCTCATCCCAGCTACAGGAAGCCAAGTGGCTGATCAAAAACATGCGGCAGCGCTTCGATACTATCCTGCGGGTGTCGCAGGCGATAGTAGATCGTCAACGTAATTTTTTCTCGCACGGCGAAGTGGCGATGCGACCGCTTGTGCTACGCGAAATTGCTGATACACTGGGTCTGCATGAGAGTACGATTTCTCGTGTAACCACGCAGAAATACATGCTGACGCCGCATGGCATGTACGAGTTGAAATACTTCTTCGGCAGCCATGTGGCTACCGAGGCGGGCGGCGAAGCGTCATCGACAGCGATACGCGCATTGATCAAACAACTGATAGGAGCCGAGGACCCGAAAAATCCATTCTCCGACAGCAAGATCACGGACATGCTGGCTGAACAGGGTATGGTCGTCGCGAGGCGTACTGTCGCCAAGTACCGCGAAGCCCTCAAGATACCTCCCGTTAATCTGCGCAAGTCCCTGTAGTCTTCAATGTTTTTCCAGTTTTTTCACCGTCGCTGCTTTCCGTCCGGCCTGCCGCCGGCGGTCGTGCCGGATCCTCCAGCGACGCTACGCCAAGGAGTGCTGTGTATGAACCTGAAAATCAGCGGACATCATCTGGACCTGACTCCCGCCTTAAGGGAGTATGTGCAAAACAAACTGGAACGCATTAAGCGACATGTCGATAACGTGATCGATGTCTCGGTGATTCTTTCCGTCGACAGCATCACCGAAAAAGAAAAACGCCAGCGTGTCGAAATCAACTTGCACACGCGCGGCAAGGATTTTCACGTCGAGAGCGAAGCCCAGGATATGTATGCCGCCATTGATCTGCTGATGGACAAGCTGGATCGTCAGGTGCTCAAGCACAAGAGCCGAATGCAGGATCATCAGCATGAGGGCATCCGCCGCTATGAGGGGCCGACGACGGAAGCAGCCTGAGCAGGCCAGCGGCTGAGAAGCACCAGTACAAGGGCGCATAAGCGCCCTTTTTATCACCGTTTGTCTTTTCCACTTCCCAAAGACCGGCTTTCCGCGTTTTGAATCTCGGCCGGATGAATACCGATACACTTCGGTTTTTCAATCAAGAACGAGGGCGCCCTCGCAAGCGAACGCCCGAGCCAAGACATGACCGAATTTGTTCAGACCCACGTCAGTGGCCGCACCGGCATCATCAGCCTGAACCGACCTGCCGCGCTGAATTCCCTGTCGCTCGACATGGTGCGCGCGATGAGCACCGCGCTGCTTGCATGGCGCGATGATCCAACGATCAGCGCTGTTTTTGTTCACAGCAACAGCGAAAAAGCCTACTGCGCCGGCGGCGATATCCGCTTCTTTCATCAGAAAGGTATCGCCAGCGCGACTGGCGGCGCGGCGCTGATCGAAGACTTCTTTACCGAAGAATATTCCCTGAATTATCTGATCCATCACTACCCCAAGCCGTATGTCGCGCTGATGGACGGTGTGGTGATGGGCGGTGGCATGGGCATCGCACAGGCCGGGCCGCAGGCCCGGTTGCGCGTCGTGACCGAGCGCACCAAGATGGCGATGCCCGAGGTTGGAATCGGACTGTTTCCGGATGTGGGCGGCGGTTATTTCCTGTCGCGCGCCACCGGCAAGCTGGGCACGTATCTGGGTGTGACTGGCGCCATCATCGGCGCAGCCGACGCAATCTATGCCGATCTGGCGGATGTTTTCGTGCCCTCCTCCGAACTGCCCGCACTACACGCGCTGATCGCCGAGGCCAAAGGGGATCTGCGAGAGGCGGTGCGCAGCTTTGCGGCCCCCTTCTACTCACAGGCTGATCCCTCGAACTCTTCGCTGGCTGCGGCACGCGATGCCATAGAGCGTCACTTCAGTGCAGACAGCGTGCCAGCGATCATGGCATCGCTGGCGGGAGAGGCAGGCGAGTTTGCCTCGGTAGCGTTGGAGACCATGAAAAAGAAATCGCCGCTGATGATGTGCGTGACGTTGTCGCAGCTGCAGCGCGCGGCGACCATGGATATCGCCGACTGTCTGCGCATGGAGCGCACCATGGTCAGGCGCTGCTTCGAGCATGGCGAGGTGATCGAGGGCGTGCGCGCGCTGGCGATCGACAAAGATCACTCACCTCGCTGGAATCCGGCGATGCTGGAAGAGGTCAGCGCGGCCATGGTTGAACACTTCTTTGCGTCCGCCTGGCCGGACTATGCGCATCCTCTGCGCGATTTGAAGTAAACCGTGGGGTAAATTCGGATCAGATCTCGTCAACTGCAAACAAGCGGCGATACTCGCGCATTGCATAGCGATCAGTCATGCCGGCAATATAGTCGGCGACCTTGCGCGCCTGCTCATGCGTATCGTCATCCGGCAACTGATAGTCGTGCGGCAAGAGCTGCGGCCCGGCGATAAAAATCCCGAACAAGTCAGTGACAATACGACGCGCCTTGCTCGTCATCCGATTGACCTGATAGTGCTGATACAGATTTTTTCGCAGGAAACGCTTGAGTTCCTGTGCCTCAGCTTTCATCGTGTCCGAGAAGGCAATCAGCGGCGGCGCATTGCGAACATCGTCAATCGACGTCACTCCGGCATTGCGGATGTTCGCTCGTGAACTATGGATCAGATCCTCGACCAGTGCATTGATCATTCGTCGGACGGTTTCATTGATCGCGCGACGGCCGCTGATACCGGGGAAAAGCTTTTCTACTTCGGCGTGGTAACGCGCGAACAGACGGACCTCGCTCATCTGCTGTACCGTCAGCAGGCCTGAACGCAGCCCATCATCAATATCATGATTATTGTAGGCGATCTCGTCGGCCAGATTGGCCAGCTGCGCCTCAAGACTGGGCTGCTTCTTTTCAATGAAACGACGACCGACCTCGCCCAGTTGCTGTGCGTTGGATAAAGAGCAGTGCTTGAGTATGCCCTCGCGTGTCTCAAAGGTCAGATTAAGACCATCAAACGTACCATAGCGCTGCTCAAGCGTGTCAACCACACGCAGGCTTTGCAGGTTGTGTTCGAAGCCACCGTAATCTTTCATGCAGGCGTTCAGCGCGTCCTGCCCGGCGTGACCAAACGGTGTGTGCCCGAGATCATGCGCCAATGAGATCGCCTCGACCAGGTCTTCATTCAGCATCAGGTTTCGCGCCAGCGAGCGAGCGATCTGTGCGACCTCGATGCTGTGCGTGAGACGGGTGCGGAACAGGTCACCTTCATGGTTGACGAAGACCTGCGTCTTGTATTCGAGGCGACGGAAAGCGGTCGAGTGAATGATGCGGTCGCGGTCGCGCTGGTATTCGCTGCGCGTGGCCGAGGCTGCCTCGCTGAAGCTGCGCCCGCGCGAGGTCGCGGCACGGGCGGCATACGGAGCAAGATGGGCGTCGAAGTCAGGCGTCATGGGAATTTGGTCTTGCCTCTTCGTTCACAGTCAGTGTTTGACGCAGGCTTTCAGCGTGGCTTCCAGCATGTCTGACGGCACACCGGTGATTGTCGCGGTACCCAGCGGCTTGAGCAGGATGAAACGAATCTTTCCATCCTCGTTCTTCTTGTCGACTTCCATCAGCTCCAGCCAACGATCGACACCCAGATCGGGTGCCACCGTGGGCAGACCGGCCGCACGCACTAGGGTAATGATGCGATCACGATCGGCAGGATCGAGATAACCGAGTCGGGCTGACAGATCGGCTGCCATCACCATACCGCAACCGACCGCCTCGCCATGCAGCCACTCGCCATAGCCCAGACCAGCCTCGATCGCATGACCGAAGGTATGACCGAAATTGAGTATCGCGCGCAATCCGCCTTCACGCTCATCCTGACGCACCACATCCGCCTTGATCTCGCTAGAGCGAAGGATCGCATGGGCGAGTGCCTGATCATCGCGTGCCATCAGCTGATGCATATGGTCTTCCTGCCAGCGAAAAAAAACGGCGTCGATGATGGCGCCATGTTTGATCACTTCCGCCAAGCCGGCAGATAGCTCGCGCTGCGGCAGCGACATCAGTGTGGCGGTATCGGCCAGCACGGATTGCGGCTGGTAGAACGCGCCTATCATGTTCTTGCCCAGCGGATGATTGATCGCAGTCTTGCCGCCCACGGAAGAATCGACCTGCGCGAGTACTGTGGTCGGTACCTGCACGAAGGGTACGCCGCGCATGTAGGTCGCTGCGGCGAAACCGGTCATGTCACCGATGACACCACCGCCCAACGCTAGCAGTGTGGTCTTGCGATCGCATTTGTTCTGCAACAGCGCATCGAAGATGCGCATCAGGTTATCGACGTTTTTTTCTTCTTCGCCGTCCGGCAGCACGACGGCAATGCAGCGCTTGCCGGCAGATTCCAGCATGGAGGTCAGCTTGTCCAGGTACAGCGGAGCCACCACGGTGTTGGTAACGATGGCCACTCTCCTGCCAGGAACATAACGCGCAAAATCTGCGTTCTCCAGCAGATGACGGCCGATGATGATCGGATAGCTGCGCTCATCGAGCGCAACCTTGAGTTCGGCAAAGACTTCCGTGGTGGGATTCATGAATGATCTGCAGGACTCTCGTCGCCAGACGCGGCATGTGCTTCGTCGTCGGCAGTGGTGTGTTTTTCAAGCTGGGCAAGGATATGTTGTACGACCGTCTGCACGTTCGGCCGCCCTGTCTCCACCGTAATGTGCGCGACTTCCTGATACAGCGGCCCGCGTTGCTGCGACAGCTCTTCGATACGGGCCTTGGGATCTGCGGTCTGCAGCAGGGGTCGGTTGCGATCGTGGCTGGTACGCTGCAAGATGCTGCTGACCGATGCACGCAGGTAAACCACGACGCCGCGTTCCTTCAGCAAACGACGGCTGTTTTCAGTCAGTACCGCGCCCCCCCCGGTCGCCAGCACAATACCTTCCTGTGCGGTCAGATCACGGATCACGTCAGCTTCTCGCTGCCGAAAACTGGCCTCACCTTCGATCTCGAAAATCAGGGGAATAGAGGCGCCAGTGCGCGACTCGATTTCGTGGTCGGCATCGACAAAGCGCTTGTTCAGTCGCTTGGCCAACGCTCGGCCGATGGTGGTCTTACCCGAGCCCATCAGTCCGACCAGAAAAATATTGGTTGTTGAATTCAGCATACCAGCCGGCAGCGTGCACGCACGCCGGGATTTCCACAGGAAAAATGACAGTTTATCTCATTCGCCTGCTGTGGCTTGCTCGCTCAAGATGCTGAGGAGTCACCTCCTCGTCGCCATGGAGTCACTGCATCGCCGTCGGATCCGTGATCACTCTGGGCGTGATGAAAATCAGGAGCTCGGAACGGACCCGGGAACGACTGGTCTTGCGGAACAGATGACCAATAATGGGAATGTCGCCAAAGAACGGTACCTTGAACCGGCTCTCTTGCTCGTCCTGGGTAAAAATGCCGCCCAACACCGCAGTGCCACCATTTTCCACCTGCACATTGGCCTTCACATGCTTGGTATTGATCGCAAAGCTGTTGCCTACCGGCGTGCCGCGTGAATCCTTGGCGACATCGACCATCAGAATGATCTGACCATCCGGCGTGATCTGCGGCGTGACCTCCAGCTTCAGGTTGGCTTTCTTGAATTGCACCGATGTCGCACCGCTGCTGGTCGCCTGCTGATAAGGAATTTCCTCGCCTTGCTCGATCACCGCAGCCTGCTGATCGGCGGTGACTACGCGCGGACTGGAAATAATCTTGCCTTTGCCCTCGGATTCCAGTGCCGATAATTCGAGATTCAGGAAGCGGCTAGCGCCAGCGGAGTACAGACTGACTGCGACATTCGCAGCAGTGGCGGTACCTATGCTGTTCGCTGGAAGATCGACGAATTGCGTATTCGGTATGAAGCTTCTGTCAGTCGTCGTGGCCTGCTGCGTTTGTTCACCCACGCCTAGATAATTTCCGGTGATCGCAAGCCGCGTCGAATGCGACAGATTGACGCCGGCCGGTCCATTGCTGTTAATGGCACGCAGATCGACAAAACCCAGTTTCGCTCCCAGATTTCGGTTGAAGCTGTCATCCGCTTCGACAATCCGCGCCTCGATCATCACCTGCCGCGTGGGCACATCGGTCAGCTGGATCAGCTTGCGCACTTCCTCAAGACGACTGGGCGTGTCGGTGACGAACAATTTATTGGTGCGTGGCTCGGCCGATGCGCTGCCGCGGCGTGACAAAATACTTCCGCGGCCCACCTGACCATCGAGCCCGAACACCTGACGAAAGGCATCGGCTTTCTGATAATTGAGCTGAAACGTCTCGGTGACCAAGGGCTCAAGTTCGGAAATCTGTGCCTTCTGCTCCAGCTCGAGCCGCTCCTTGGTCAGCAACTCATCCTTGGGCGCGATCCACAGCACATTGCCATTGCGGCGCATATCCAGTCCGCGCGCCTGCATCACGATATCCAGCGCCTGATCCCAGGGGACATCCTTGAGCCGCAAGGTCAGTTGCCCGCTCACGCTATCGCTAGCCACCACATTCAATCCGGTGAAATCTGCAATGACCTGCAACAACGCGCGCACTTCGATATTCTGAAAATTCAGCGAGAGCTTGTCGCCTCGATAGCCTCGACCGTTAGCAGACGTCTTCGCGTCATCGGGACGCCACGGACGAACCTCCACCACCAGCCGCTTGTCGGTTTGCCAGGCGGTATGCTCCCACTGCCCGGACGGTTCGATCAGCAAACGCACCATATCGCCTTGCGCGCTCGTGCTGATGCTCTGCACCGGCGTACCGAAATCTTTCACATCCAGCCTCCGACGCAACAGATCCGGCAGACTGGTCTTCATGAAATCGATGACGAGGGACTGTCCTTGTCGGCGAATGTCGATCGCTGCCTGCGATTGCGACAGATCGACGATGACCCGCCCTGATTCATTACTGCCTCGTCGAAAATCGACATCCAGTATCGCATTGCGTTCCGCCGCGATGGCACTGGCAGCGGCGCCAGCGGACGAAGTGGCTGCTTCTGAAAAACTCAGTATGAGTGTCTTGCCCTGCACGCGGCTGGCAAATGGCAGCGAGCGTTTCAATGCCAGCACCAATCGGGTGCGTCCGGATACCTGCACGATATCGACATGCCGCAGGTCGCCCGTATCAAGTACTTGTCGGGCGTGGCCTGTCGCATTCAGCGTGTCCGCGAAATCCAGCACCAATCGGGGCGGGTTGGGAGTCGAGAAGTTCGATGCGTCTGCCGCAGGCGCTCGCCGGAAGCTTAGCTTCAACTGCTGCAGCGCGCCCTCGCGAACCGCTTGTATTTCCGTAATCGCATTTGGCTCTGCACGGGCCACGCCAACGGACGACGCCCACATCAGCAGGCACATCACGGCGACAGGGATCTGATGAATCAAGCGGCTCATTTTCCACCCTGGATCGAGAGTTGTACTTTGCGTGTCGTCCACGTGCCTGCGGATTCCTGCACGATTTCCTCGATATCGATCGCCGTATCGGAGATATTGATCACCTTGCCCTGGTCCTGCCCAAGATGATGTCCGGTGCGCACCTGGTAAATCAGCTTGTCAGCCTGAACCAGTGCCACGGCTTGCCCGCGTCTGAGCAAACTCCCGACCATCCGAAGGCTGTCGAGGGGGTAGGATTCCAGCGGCTCTTGCACTCTTTTCAGATCGGGCTGCGGTCCGCTTCCTGGCACACCGGCAAGTACCGTGATCTTCCCCGCATCAAAGGGATCCCGATGGTCTGCAGGGTGGTAGATGACTGGCCTCATCACTAACGGATCGGGCGCAGGCGCCGGCGCTGGCGCTGTCTCGTGGCGAACTTTCTCCATCCATGCTTGCAATACGTCATCCTCGGGCCCGCTGCATCCTGCAAGAACGAGGCACAGCACACAAGAGAAAACGGATCGTTGTCGCAGCCATTTCACGGAGAACGTCCTTTCTGTTTGCTGGCCTCAGACTGTTGCGCCAGAAGTTGCTGGCTCTCTGCCGCGTCAAGATAGCGATAGGTATGAGCGACCGCCTGAAATGCCAGGCTCTCTTTTTGCCGCGTGATCATGAGATGATCCACTGTCACGATGCGCGGAAGATTGGCGATATCGCTAACGAAACCTGCCAGTGCGTGATAGCCGCCAGACATGCGTATGTCAATCGGCAGCTCTGCATAATGTTCAGTGAGCCGTACCTGCCCTGGCTTGAACAGCTCGAACTGAAGTCCTCGACTGACTCCCGCCTGATTGATCTCGGAGAGCATCGCATCCATCTCTGCCTTGCCGGGCAATTGCCGCTCGAGTTTCGCCACCTCGCCCATCACTCGGACTTTTTGCGAGCGTAAGAGCTCGAGATTCTGCGACTGCTGGATTTTTTCGCGAAATGCGGTTCTGAGTTTTTCTTCTTGTGTTCGACCTTGTGCGATCTCGTCCCACTGGCTCATCCACAACAACCATGCGCCACCGAGAATGACAGCGACAATGAACGCGAGCAGCAAGGTCAGCTGCGGCAACCACGGCCAGAGACCCGGAGCCCGGCCGCGCAGTCCCCTGAATTGCTGCATCCACGCTTGCGCACGGCGAACAACGAGTGCGTAGGTGTCGCTCATGGCCTGTCTCCGGCGGATGCCGATTTTGTGCCGGGCAGCGCGATCGTGAATTCAAACAACTTGCGCGCCTCTTTGCCCTCGCCAAAGCTGCCTGATTTGATTTCCACCAGTTCTGGCTGCGCGGTGAGAAGATGGGTTCGCTCCGGATCGAGATTGCGCAAGAGTTCCGACACGCGCCCGTTCGAGACGGCATAACCAGAGAGCGACAACTGCTCTCCCTGTGCCAAGGATTTGAGCATGATGCCCTCGGGAATACGTGCTGCCAACGCCTGAAATAGCTGCACAGGCTGGTGGCGACCCGCCTGAAGTGCCTCGACGGCATGCTGGCGTGCCTGCAGCGCCTGAATATCACGTCGGAGGCTGGCGATCTCTCGCAACCGAATATCCAGCGCCGCGATATGAGAACCCAGCAATGCATTGCGTTCCGCCTGCGTCTGAAGTCGTCGCTCGTTGACGAACCAGATCACAAAGACGATAGTCAGGCCCAGCAGTCCGCATAACGCCAGCTGTCGCTGGAATAATTGCTTTTTCTGACGGCGCTCATCCTCGCGCCATGGAAGAAAATTGAATCGAATCATGACGGCGCACGCAGCATGGCGAGGCCGCAAGCAACCAGACAGGACGACGCATCTGCCTGCAACGCCTGCTCGCTCACTCCAGACGTATGCTCCATCGCACGGAACGGATTGGCAAGCTGCACCGAAATCGACAGGCGATCACTGATGACTGCCGGTAGCATGGGCAGCTTGTCCGTTGCGCCGGCCAGCAAGAGCATGCTGCTGTTGGTGTGGTCGGCGGCACTCGCATGCAACTGCATCGCACGCCGCAGCTCTTGGCACACCATGTCGTGAAAGGCTTCCGAGAATGCGGTCGCCTGTTCGGGGCGACGGCTGATCTCTTGCTCGAGCTTGTGCAGTCCCACGCTCAGCTCGCGCTCGAAGATCACCTGATCCCGGCGAATCACGGAAAACTGGCTGGAATCCCTGCCCAGCTGTACCAGCGCAAATGGCGGTCGGTCTGGCGATGCAGCGAACGGCTCAGAAGCACTGCCAGCAGCGCTCCAATCATGCAGAGCGACGGCTTGCAGTAACGCCTGAGTCTCCATGTCGATGACGACGGTATGCAATCCTGCAGCCTCGGCCACCGCCAGACGCTCATCGATTTTTTCCTTGCGCGCTGCCACCAGCATCACGTCGTTCTTGCCTTGCTCGCCAGCAGACGGTCCGATCACCGCGAAATCCAGTCTCAGCTCATCCAGTGAAAATGGCAGGCTGTCCTCTGCATCGGCCTCTATTTGTGACTCGAGCTCTTCCTCGGACAGGTCGTCCGGCACACTCAGAATCTTCCGAATCACCAAACCCGATGGCAAAGCCATTGCGGCACGGCGGTTCGCGGTGCCGCAGTCGCGCAGCGCGTCCGCCAGCGCCTGCGATACTTGCGACGGATTAACGATATTCCCCTCGCGGATCGCACCATGCGGCAAAGGCCTACGGGAGTAACGCTCGATGCGCCAGCGCTCTCCCACTGAAGAAAGCTCGATCACGCGCACCGCAGCAGGGCTCAGATCAACGCCCAGCAAAGGCACTGTTCGCTTCCCTGAGAGCCATCCCAGACACTGTCGCCAGCCCATTTCCAACCTACACTCCGCCCGGCAATCATTGCCTTTTTAAAAACTCGCGGATGCTAGCAAGCGACTTTTCCATCTGTAAAGCGAGACAGGGCGCTCGTTGTCAAATCCTGACGCAATCGTTCATGAATGCCCTGCAAACATTGGAGGATCAGGCGTCGAACGCTGAAGTTCTCTGGTGGGTGAGCCGTTATAATGATCATCGTCGCGCGACGTATTCGCTTAGCTTTTCTCCTCCCGCATGAACTCACCCACGCCGCAAGGGGACACGCCCCCCGGTCCACGCCCCTCACCGCTGCCTGCGCCCGTGAAGCTGGCCCTCAGTCTGTTCGGCTTGCTCACCGGGGTCGCTGTCATTGGTGTGCTGCTGGTCAGCTTCATGATGATGATGGCGTATCCGAATCTGCCCGATATCGATTCGCTGGCCACCTATCAGCCCAAGATGCCTCTACGCGTGTTTTCGGCAGACAATATGCTGATCGGCGAGTTTGGCGAGGAACGCCGCAGCCTGGTGCGCTACAAGGACATCCCCAAAGTCATGAAGCAAGCGGTGCTGGCCATCGAAGACGATCGCTTCTACGAACACGGCGGCGTTGACTACTGGGGCATCCTTCGTGCTGCGATTCACAATGCAATGGGCGGCAGCCGCCAAGGTGCCTCGACCATCACGCAGCAAGTCGCAAGAAATTTTTTCCTCTCCAGTGAACAAACCGTCAAGCGCAAGCTGTACGAGGTGCTGCTGGCCTGGAAAATTGAAAAGACACTGACCAAAGACCAGATTCTCGAGCTGTACATGAACCAGATCTACCTCGGTCAGCGTGCGTACGGTTTTGCATCGGCCGCACAAATCTATTTTGGAAAAAAACTCTCGGACATTACGATCGCGGAGGCTGCAATGCTGGCTGGCTTGCCCAAGGCACCGTCGGCAAACAATCCCGTCGTCAACCCCAAACGCGCACGAGCGCGGCAGCAATACATTCTGCAGCGCATGCATGATCTCGGTTACATCACGACGGCGCAGTATGAGCAGGCGCGAGATGAGCAGCTGAAGATCAAAATGGACAGCAACGAGTTCGGTGTGCATGCCGAATATGTTGCCGAGATGGCGCGACAGATGGTCTATGAGCAGTTCAAGGAGGACACCTACACTCGCGGGCTGAACGTCTTCACTACCATCACGAAATCCGATCAGGATGCCGCCTATCTTGCGCTGCGGCGCGGCGTGCTTGACTATGAAAAACGTCAACCCTATCGCGGGCCTGAAGGCTATATGGAGATCCCGGCAGACAAGGGCGAGGCCGAGGTAGCGATCGAATCCGAGCTGGCCGAGCACCCTGACAGCGATGGCATTGTTGCCGCCGTCGTACTGGCAGCAACGCCGAAGAGCATTCGCGCACTGCTGGCCTCTGGGGAAGAAATCTCTATCCAGGAGACCGGGCTCGGACAAGCCGCCAGCTCGCTGACCGACAAGGTCCCGACCAACAAACGTATACGCCGCGGCGCGATCATTCGCGTGATGCAGGAAGGTCAGGGCTGGTCCATCATCCAGCTGCCTGAAGTGGAATCGGCTTTTGTGTCGGCCAGTGCCGAGGATGGCGCGATACGCTCGCTGGTCGGTGGATTCGACTTCAATCGCAACAAGTTCAATCACGTGACGCAGGCATGGCGCCAGCCGGGTTCCTCATTCAAGCCATTCATTTATTCGGCCTCCCTCGAAAAAGGCCTGTCACCCGGGACAGTCATTAATGACGCGCCGATTACTTTTGATGCGTCTCAAACGGGTAGCCAAGCCTGGGAACCAAAGAACTACGACAACAAGTACGAAGGTCCGATGTCGATGCGCAAAGGCCTGTCAAAGTCGAAGAATATGATCTCGATCCGCATACTCGAAAAGATCGGGCCGCAGTATGCGCAAGAGTACGTAACCCGCTTCGGTTTTGATCCAGAAAAAAATCCGCCTTATCTGACACTGGCACTGGGCGCAGGCGCCGTGACGCCGCTGCAACTCGCCGGCGCCTATGCAGTGTTTGCCAATGGCGGCTTCAAGGTCAATCCCTACCTGATCTCGAAAATCACCGATAACAATGGCAAGACTCTGTTCCAGGTCAATCCGGAGAAAGCGGGCGATGACAGTCTGCGCGTGATCGATGCACGCAATGCTTTTCTGGTCGACAGTATGCTGAAAGACGTGATCCGGCATGGCACGGCGACACGTGCGCTGTCGCTCAAGCGCAGTGACATCGCCGGCAAAACAGGTACCACGAATGACTCCATCGATGCCTGGTTCGCCGGGTATCACCCCAAGCTAGTCGGTGTGGCATGGATAGGCTTCGACAAACCGAAGAATCTGGGCAACCGCGAGACAGGGGGCGGACTGGCGCTGCCCATATGGATAGGCTACATGCAGAAAGCCTTGCAGGGACTGTCCACGCAGGAGCGAGAGCTGCCGTCAGGGATCACCACCGCAGGCGGTGATTACGTGTACTCAGAATATACCGAAGGTGGCGGCGGTGGCGTGAGTTCGATTGGCATCACGCCGCAATCGTCCTCAGAACCCAAGCCGCCGTCGGAAAAGCACGAAGAGGGGCAGAAGAGCGAGCTGTTCTGACCGAGGTGACGCATTGTCAGCGCCCAGCACGAGAGCATACTCGCGCGGTCGCTGCTGTGCATGATTGCCAACCCTTCAGAGAACCAGCGATTGTCCGGCCTGTGCAGAAACCAGCGACGACAGCGCAGCGAACAGCTCCGAACCGTCGCGAGTATCCAGCCAAAGATCGCCCTTCATCCGGAAATGAAACCCGCCTGAACGTGCCGCGACCCAGATCTCTTGCATCGGTGCTTGCGTATTGACGATAATCTTCGAGCTCTGATCAATGAATTCGATTTCCAGCACATTGCCGCTGCGGCTGCATTCAACATCGACATCCGCTGCATCGGCCGTCTGCTCGATACGCGACTCAATATCGTCCAGTACTGCCTCGGCCACTGCGAGAAACTCGGATTCGGTCATGCTACACTCCTTTGGTTATCACAGACACATCGGTCTGCCTCACTCATGAATACTTTGCGCATGATTCTAGCGGCGTTTGTTATCGCGGGTGTGACCGCCTGTGGCCAGACGGGCCCACTCTACCTGCCTGATAAATCCCGACCCGCCTCGCCGGCACCCAGTGCCGGGCAGCCGGAATCTTCATCGCGCCAGCCCTGATTCGACATGTCTGATTTTGTTTATGCGAATGGCAAGCTGCATGCTGAAGCAGTGCCGCTGGAGCGGATCGCTGAGGAATTCGGTACGCCTGTCTATGTCTACTCCAGCGCCAGCCTGACGCAGAATTTTCTTTCATATGCCAACGCCTGCCGCGCCAATGGCCGCGGCGAACAGGGCGCACTGGTATGTTATTCGGTGAAATCGAATTCCAATCTGGCCGTCCTCAGCCTGCTGGGCAAGCTGGGTTCGGGATTTGATATCGTCTCTGGCGGCGAGCTGGAGCGCGTGATCGCAGCTGGCGGCGACCCGCATAAAGTGATTTTTTCCGGCGTCGGCAAAACGCGGGACGAAATGCGTTTGGCGCTGTCCTACGACATCCTCTGCTTCAATGTCGAATCCATCCCTGAGCTGCACCGGCTGAACGAGGTCGCTGGCTCGGCCGGCAAGCGCGCGCGCGTGTCACTGCGCGTGAATCCCGACGTCGACCCGAAGACCCATCCGTATATCTCGACTGGGCTGAAAGAAAACAAGTTCGGCATTGCCTTCGACGATGCACTCGACACCTACCAGGTCGCCGCCTCTCTGCCGCATCTGGAAGTGACGGGTATCGATTGCCATATCGGCTCTCAGCTGCTGGATGATGCGCCCCTGCTAGAAGCGCTGGACAAGGTGATCGAACTGGCTGATCGGCTGCATGTGGCAGGCATCGATCTGCATCATCTGGATATTGGCGGCGGCATTGGCATTACCTACGATGATGAAACCCCGGTTGCCGTCGGTGACTATTTGTCACGTCTGTTCACACGCATCGATCGCTGGCGCAAAGAAAAATATGACGGCATGCCGATCACGGTAATGTTCGAGCCGGGCCGATCCATCGTCGGCAATGCAGGCGTGCTGGTGACTGAAATTCAGTACCTCAAACATGGCGGTAGCAAGAATTTTGCTGTGGTCGATGCAGCGATGAATGACCTGATGCGTCCGGCAATGTATGAAGCCTGGCATGGCGTACTGCCGGTAGCTCAGCGCAAAGCGTCTGCTCAGGTGTATGACGTGGTGGGTCCGGTCTGCGAATCCGGCGACTGGCTGGCGCGTGAGCGCGCGCTCGCTGTGGAGCCGGGCGATCTGCTGGCGATCATGTCGGCCGGTGCCTATGGGATGACGATGGCATCCAACTACAATACGCGCGGCCGTGCGGCGGAGGTGCTGGTCAATGGCGAGCAGTTCCGGCTGATACGCCGAAGGGAAACCCCTACCGAGTTGTTCTCACTTGAAAACGTCTGAGACGTAGTCAGCCCGGCTGGTGTGACGCCTGATGCTCACGCCAGCGACATACCAGCCTGTAGCCCAGCAGCAGCGCAATCACTGCCCCGAACAAGAGCGGATCACCGAGGTTGTTCTTGCCCGCCCTCATCCACCAAAAATGCAGAATCGCCAGTATGGCGATCGGGTAGATCAGCCGGTGCAGCAATGTCCAGCGCCGCCCTAGCCAGCGACGGATGCGATCAGGACTGGTCGCTGCCAGTGGCACCAGCAGCACAAAGGCAGCAAAACCCACGGTGATGAAAGGTCGCTTCAGCACATCGTGCCACATCGCCTCCAGATCAAAAAAATGATCGAACCACAGGAAGCAAACGACATGCAGGCACGCGTAAAAGAACGTGTAGAGACCCAGCATGCGCCGCAACGGCAGCAACCAGTTCATACCAGTGAGTCGGCGAAATGGCGTGATCGCCAAGGTGAAACACAGAAAATACAGCGTCCAATCACCGCTGGCACGGGTGACGAATTCGATGGGGTTAGCGCCTAGTCTGTCCTGAAAACCGAGATACACCATGCGCAGCAGAGGCAGGAGTGCTGCCGCAAACAGCGCCAGCTTCACGCTGCGCAAGCGCTGCGGCGAAAGTGTCTGCATGAACTGGGTCAGAAGAATTTTTTCAGGTCCATGCCTGTATACAGTGATGCGACCTCGGGATATCCATTGAACATCAGTGTCTTGCGCTTGCGGGTGAACAGGCCATCCTCGCCGATGCGGCGCTCGGTTGCCTGCGACCATCTGGGATGTGCGACCTCGGGATTGACGTTCGAATAGAAGCCATACTCCTCCGGTGCTGCACGGCCCCAGGCGGTACGCGGCTGCTGCTCAGTGAAGCGAATGCGCACAATGGATTTGGCCGACTTGAAACCGTATTTCCAGGGCACCACGATACGCACTGGTGCACCATTCTGATTGGGCAGTACTTGTCCATACATGCCGACGCATAGTAGCGTCAACGGATGATTCGCCTCATCGATGCGCAAGCCTTCGACGTAGGGCCAATCCAGTACACGACTGTTCACGCCGCGCATCTGCGCCGGATCGGCCAGCGAGGTGAATTCAACGAACTTCGCATTGCCTGTGGGCTCGACCTTACGAATCAGCTCAGCGAAAGAATAGCCGATCCACGGAATCGCCATCGACCAGCCCTCAACGCAGCGTAGCCGGTACAGGCGCTCCTCAAGCGAAGCGAGCTTCAATAGCGCATCAATATCCAGCGTCAGCGGTTTCTTTACTTCACCTTCGATGCGGACTGTCCATGGACGAGTCTTGAGCGAGCCCGCGTACATCGCAGGATCGGCCTTGTCCATGCCGAACTCATAGAAATTATTGTAGGTGCTCGCATCATCAAAACGCGTTGGCTTGTCTTTCGCAGTGTAGGCGGGATTCGCCGGCGCAGTCAGAGGTCGTGTGCCACTGTCCGCCGCAGCGGCATCAGCCTTGATGCCCGTGGCGGCGAGTGCACCAGACGCCAGCTGACTCAGAAACAGCCTGCGCGACTCGGCAAGATGGCGAGGTGTTATTTCGGAAGCAGCAGGTTCGGCAAAGCGGGGGCGCCTGATTAGCATTGCGTACTCCGGGGCAGTGCTCTTCGGAAAATGTGAGCGACGTTTACTGTGGAGCGGCTGCCTATTGGGACAATCGCTCCGGTCTTGCGATACACGTTTCTACAGTTCTCCGTAGGAGTGCAGACCTGAAAGGAACATGTTCACGCCCAAAAAAGCGAAGGTGGTGACTAGCAATCCAACCACTGCCCACCACGCAGCAAGTTGTCCACGCAAACCTTTCATCAATCGCATATGCAGCCAGGCAGCATAGTTCAGCCAGACAATCAGCGCCCAGGTCTCTTTCGGATCCCACGACCAGTAACCACCCCAGGCATCAGCAGCCCACAGCGCACCGAGAATGGTGGCGATGGTGAAGAAAGCAAAACCGACCGCGATCGCCTTGTACATGATGTCATCCAGCACTTCCAGAGGCGGCAGACGATCCTCGAGCACACCTTTGGATTTCACTAGATAGGCAATACCCACCATCGCGGCCAGCGCGAAGGTGCCATAACCAATGAAATTGGCTGGTACATGAATTTTCATCCACCAGCTTTGCAGCGCGGGCACCAACGGCTGTATTTCATGCGCATCGCGGCTGGTCATGTACCACAGCAGGAAGCCGACAGCCGCGGAGATCACAAGCAAAATGAATGCGCTGACCTGCCGAGTTTCGTACTTGCCTTCATAAAATACCGTGAAGAGCGCCGTGATCAGGCAGAACAAGACAAAGACTTCATACAGATTCGAGACGGGGATGTGCCCGACATCCGCACCCAGCAGATAGGATTCGTACCAGCGCACCATCATCCCGGTGAAGCCCAACAGAATCGCCGCCCAGCAGAGCTTGCTGCCGATCGCTCCGCCGAATGCAGAGCGCGAGAGTAAGCCGCCCCAGTGGAACAGCGTGGACAGGAAGAACAGCGTGCTCATCCATAGAATGGCGGACTGGCTGGACAACAGATACTTGAGCCAGAAGCGCGATTGCGCCATCTCGAGATTACCGTTGTAGAGCGAGATGGCGCCAATGGACAATGCGGCGATCAGCAGCATCAGCACACGCACTGGCCGCCAGTACCAGCCCAGCCCGACAAAGGTGGGCACGGCTGCCAGCAGGATGCCTTTTTCGTAGATGTCCATGAACTCGCCGTAGCGGTTCAGCGCGAACAGCGCGCCTGAGGCGAGCAGCGCGGCAAAGACCCAGTCGAGCAGGCTGCGGCTTTTGAGCAGCCCGGGGGTCTCTTCATAGCCGGGGTTTTGTGTGAGTTCCATGGTGTCTCTCCGGGCAGCAGCGTCTGAAGCATCCGCTCAAACGCCGTCTGAATTGCAAGTGGGGGAAGTATAGTGCAGCGCTCGCTGCCGTGCTGCATGCCCCGGCAGCGATCAGGGCTGTTGCATCAGCTCGTCAGTCGGGCTTTCAGGCGCTCGAATTCCTTGTCGAAATCGAGGCTTCGGCGCTGGGAGCTCATGGCCATCAGCGCATGGCTACGGCCATCGCCAGAAGGCCTGACCCAGACCCAGAGCCGGCGCTCGCGAACATACAGCATGGCGAACACACCCAGCACGAGCAGAAGGCAACCCAGATAGACGACATTCTTACCGGGAGATCGGGTTATCTGGAAGACCGAGGCTTTCACTTGGTCAAAGCCTTGCAGCTGCAGCAGCACCGGTGCTTCGTAAAAAAAGGCATCGGCCATGGCATTCGTGGCCAGCTGCAGGAAGCGGCCATTTTTTTCATCGGCAGCCATGGCCGGCAGACCGTCTTTTTCACGCGCCACCTGCCACAACTCCCACAGGCTGCCGTTGAGTATCTTCATGAAGATATCAGCCGCTTTTTCTTGCTGATCTTCCGGCAACTTGCCGATGAAGCGGGCAATGGCGACATAGCCGGTCGATTCCCTATCACCGATAAACACATTCAGGCTGCGTAGCGCAGACGCCTGCAACTGCTCTCGCAGCGGCACAGCCGAACCAGCGCTCAATGGTACTTTTTCTGCGTAGCGGCGCGCCGCTTTTTCGCGCAGACTGGTATCTGCCAGCGCGGCGCGCAGGCGCATCCATTCGGTGATGCTGCCTTTGTCATCGGCGGGAATACGCAGGTAACGGAATTGCTCGGCGGGCGAATCACGCAAGCCGGCCAGAAAGACTTCTGCGCCATCGATGGTCACCGGCAGCATGTAGTTATTGAACTCGCGCGCCTGCCCGTTCTTGTCCCGCAGCTTGTACTGCACGCTGGGACCAACATTCTTAAGATCTTTGTTTTTCTTGTTGTTGGCGGCAGAGCCCAGCTGTTGATCGAGTTTCGCGGAGAATTTTTCATTGAAGCTCTTGCCCTGATCGACTGCACGCACATCCTGGCCGTTGGCGGCGGAGGTATTCTCGACATTGAACGGACGAAAGCCCGACCATTCGATGGTGTACTCGGCGCCGGAACTGCCAAGTAGCGGGGTCGATTTGCCAACCTCACCTTCCACCTGGAAGTGCTGGTGATTCGCACCCTTCATTGGATGCCCGACCAGCTTCAGACGGCTGCCGCCGTCCTCGAAGCTGGACTGATAGACCGCCAGACCCTTGTAGACCAGCGGCTCGTTCACCTTGATAGTCGCGGGGAAGGTCTTCCCGGTTTCATGATCGGTGACCAGTACTTCGCTGGCAAACAGTTTGGGCATGCCGGTAGGATAAAAATCGATGATGAATTTCTGGAGCTGCAAGGTGAACGGCAACTCCTGAATCATCACGCCCTCACTCATCGGCAAGATCGTGGTGTTGCTGCTTGCACCTTCAGGAACAAAGGTATTGCCTCGAAAGGTGGGATTGCTGGTGCTTAGCCGGTGCTTTGCCGGAATCTCTGCGATGATGCCGTTGCCAATGAAAGGCTGCTTGTCGAACAGCCATTGCTGCGCACGAATCGGCAGATTGGAATCGAGCAGCCCGCCAATGCAAATGATCACGATAGCGGAATGCGCAAAGATGTAGCCCAGCTTGTTCGCTGCACCCTGCTTCGCCGTCACCAGTACGGAATTCTCTTTCTGAACCAGCCTGACCTGAAAGCCCTCGGCCTCCACACGGCGCGCTGTTTCTCTCGCAAGATCAGGGGCGCTACCGGCGCCCTGCCATTCAACATGATGATGAAAATTGCGCAGGGATTGCTCGCGCACTTGATCGCGCCAGCTACGCATGTCATTGATCATCTTAGGCGCATTACGCACGATACACAACGAGGTGGAGGTCACCAGAAAGGCCATGATCAGCAGGAACCACCAAGCCGAGTACACCGAATAGATGGAAAATTGCGCGAAGATCTCGAACCAGAATGGGCCAAACTGATTCACGTAGTTCGGCATGGGTTCATTTTGCGTCACCACGGTGCCAATCACCGAAGCGATAGAGATCACCGTCAGCAGGCTAATGGCGAACCGCATGGATGACAGCAGCTCGACCATGTCAGATAGCCAGCGACGGCGGGTCTGCAGAACAATACCTTCAGTGCTCGTACTCATCTCGAATGCTTGCCTGTCTCGTCTCAGGCGCACGGTAGGCCGTGCGCTCGCCAAATGAAAAGGGGCGGCTTCAGCCACCCCCTTGAATCATCGCCGCTCGTGGTCGACGGTTTGTTGGATACCCGGCACCTGTCCGAGCTGTAGATTACCTGAGGCCGGCAATATAGTCTGCGACCGCCTGCATCTCGTCATCGGACATGCGCTTGCCGATCGCCGTCATCTGGGCATTATTGGCGCGTGCACCGGTGCGGAAGTTGGTCAGCTGCGTGACAGTGTAATCCTGATGCTGGCCACCGATACGGGCAAATTGAGCGGGCACGCCAGCGCCATTCGGGCCATGGCAGCCTGCACAGGCCGGCACGTTCTTTTCGGCGATGCCGGCGCGGTAGATTTTCTTGCCTAGTTCGACCGTGCCCTTGTTCTTCGCTGCGCCAGGCTGCTGCTTCTGCTGCTCAAGGTACGCTGCCAGATTGCGAATGTCGTCATCGGAGAGCGCCTTGGCAATCGCGGTCATCACCGCGTTGTTACGGGTGGGGCCCTTGAATTCGTGCAGTTGTTTCTGCAGGTAAGCCGCGTGCTGGCCCGCCAGCTTGGGGTTTTGCGTGATGCTCGAGTTACCGGCGTTGCCATGGCAAGCCACGCAGGCCATGACGCCGCGCGATGCGTCACCGCTGGCATACAGCGTACCGCCCTTGTTGGCATCAGCAGGCTGCGCCTTGTCCTCGGAGGCAGAGGCAAGCGATGCGAAGGTCAGCGCCACGATGGAAACGAACTTCACGAAAGACGGTAGAGCACGATTCATTCAAACACCCGGGAATGGAAATTGATTTTCTTGTCCTGCCGTCCATTACCGCCATTAACGCCGGCCGGCACGGCATGAAACAAGATTTTTCGCAAAATTTTGATGTCAAATTACAGCCCGGCATTGTACTACAATGGCAGGCTCTCCCCCGCCCCGATGCCGCTCTGGCAACGATTTATGTCCGTCCTCTGGCAAGCCCGATTTTTCACCACCGTCAACCGACTCGGCGATTTGCCAAAATATAAAGTGCCTGAGATTGCCTTTGCCGGCCGCTCGAACGCCGGCAAATCAACCGCGATCAATCTCCTGTGCAATCAGAAACGGCTGGCGTTTGCATCCAAGACCCCAGGCCGCACGCAGCACATCAATTTCTTCTCCGTCGGTGGCGCGCATGTGGGCCAGCATCGTAAGGATCCGACCCGCACCGATGAGATACGCGCGTTTCTGGTGGACCTTCCGGGCTATGGCTATGCGGAAGTGTCAGGCTCTGCCAAGGATCACTGGCAAGACCTGCTGGGCCGCTATGTACAGGTTCGGGATCCGCTGGTTGCGCTGGTACTGATCATGGATGCGCGCCGCCCTTTCACCGAGCTGGATATTCAGATGCTCGAATGGTTTGCGGGGACCGGAAAACCAATCCATTGTCTATTGAGCAAGGCGGATAAGCTGAACCGCAGCGAAGCCGCTGATGCGCTGCGACTTGCACACACGGTTTTGTCAAGTTATGTTGACGAGTCTGGCACACCGCTTCCTTTCACGGCTCAGCTTTTTTCGGCGACCAAGCGCATCGGGGTGGACGAGGCGGACCAAAAGATTCGCAACTTGCTCGACCTGAATGAATCAGCCGACGCAGCGCCAGCCGAAGAAAACACATAAAAAAACCCTGGAGAAAGGGGGGTCTCCAGGGTTCAACGCCGAGCCACCCTCAGGCAGAACGGCCCCGCTCAGGGAGGAGAAGCGGGAGGTGAGCAATCACCTATCAGTCTGAGGTCGGGCGACGCGAAAAGTTCGGGAATTCCCATGCGTGCAGCCCGCTGACATTCGCAGGCTTTGTAGGTTCAAGTTCAGTTCACTACCTTCACATACATCATTATGTCTACACATCCTCAGCCTCTGTTTCCTGCCATTCGCATGCGGCGCATGCGTCGCGATGCGTTCTCACGCGCGATGATGCGAGAGCACGTCGTCACCTCCGCCGACCTGATTTATCCGGTCTTCATCCTCGATGGCAAAAACCAGTGCGAGTCCGTCGCCTCGATGCCGGGTGTGGAGCGGCTGTCGATCGACCTGCTGCTGCCGGTCGCGGAAGACTGCGTGAAGCTCGGCATTCCGGTACTCGCGCTGTTCCCAGTCATTGATGCGTCCCTGAAGACCCCAGACGGCATCGAAGCCATCAATCCGCAAGGACTGGTGCCACGCGCAGTGCGCGAACTGAAACAGCGCTTCCCGGAACTGGGCATCCTGACCGATGTCGCGCTGGATCCGTACACCAGCCATGGACAAGATGGTGTGCTGGATGCGAATGGTTATGTGCTCAATGACGAGACCACGCCGCTGCTGGTCAGGCAGGCGCTGGCGCAGGCCGAAGCCGGCGTAGACATCGTTGCGCCCTCGGACATGATGGATGGACGGATCGGTGCAATCCGCGAAGCGCTTGAAGCGAACAAGCACATCCACACCCGTATCATGGCGTACTCGGCGAAGTATGCTTCAGCCTACTACGGTCCTTTCCGCGACGCCGTCGGCTCGGCGGCCAATCTGGGCAAAGGGAGCAAGGCGACCTACCAGATGGATCCTGGCAACAGCGATGAAGCACTGCGCGAAGTGGCACTGGATATCGCCGAAGGCGCGGACATGGTGATGGTCAAGCCAGGCATGCCCTACTTGGACATCGTGCGCCGCGTGAAGGATGAATTCCGACTGCCAACCTACGCTTACCAAGTCAGTGGCGAATACGCGATGATCAAAGCCGCTGCGCAGAACGGCTGGGTCGATCATGACAAGATCATGATGGAAGCCATGCTGTGCTTCAAGCGTGCGGGCGCGAATGGGGTGCTGACCTACTTTGCCCGAGATATTGCTCGGCTTCTACAGAAATAACCAAAAACTCGGCGGCAGCTTGCCCGATTATTCGTCTGGCTGCCCCCGTAATTTTCTACTCCCGCCTCCCTGTCCTCCCTCGGCCCGCACCGGCAGCGCTCGTCTAGTGGCTCGCCGTTTGCGCTCGATCGCACGCAAAGTGCGATGGAACACTGAGGTCAGTGTGCGTTACCGATCTCTTGCTTTGTTTGAGGTTATGGACACCTAACACAAAAGCGTCTCATTAACGCAACAAAAGGGGGCGAGATGGGCCTTTCCTCAGCAAAATTTGCTTTTCAGATCGATGCTACCCAATCGTTCAAGCACATCGATACATCATCAGAAAAAATAGTCGCTAGCAAGAAATCTTCTGTCACGTTGCAAGATGGCTCAACAAAAAAGATGACGATTTTTTTCGCTGCAGATAAAAACACCGTCATCGATATGCAAAACAAAGGCTTGGCGCGCAGCAATCAGCAAACCATGAATGATTTCAAGAGATTTTGCATGAGCAGTCAAAAAGGTCTCTCATCTGCTCAGTTTGCAAAAAGCATGAGGAATGTGAAGGATATGTTTAAGTCGCAGTCTATAAACACAAAAAATAGTTTTTCAGATCAGCTGAGAATCGACTATGACACTCATATGCAAGTGCCTTACGCCGTCTTTGCCGGAAAATTTGTGGCGGCCAGCCAAAGTGGGATTCTCGTTAGAGTCAACAATGAGGGCGTCGAGACCTTGTACAAAAATCCCGAGAAAAAGACCGAAGATTTAACCACTGATGAAATCAAAAGATTCGGCAGCAAATATGGAGGCAATCATCAAGCGCTGGAAACGGCCGACCCAAACCCTACTCCTGCCACGATGCCCGACAAACCCTCCGACACCACAACTGATCGGGCAGAGAAAATGCCCAACCCTCCCCAGAAGCGCCACGCTATCTCGCGCGAAAAGCACATCACTCAGCGACGCGTTGATATTAGTGATCCTTTTGTCTCGCCGAAACCCAGCACTACCCAGACCGCCCCGGGGGAGGCCATGACCAGGATCGCGGACGCGGACAGCTCCTCAGGCAAGACCCCCTGAAGTACGACTGCCACTACTCCCGACCACCCCAGTAAGGCTGAAATGGGGGACAGCGCTGGCTAGTGAATTTAGGAGCAAAAACGCCCGCACGGTTGAATGCGGGCGATGGATTTCAACTGACGGCCAAGCCTTACTTGTTTGGCTGAGGCGTAATACGCAAATACGGACGAGGCGCCGAATACCCTTTCGGGTACTTCTGCTTGATCACAGCTTCATCCTGCACTGACAGCGGAATGATCACATCATCGCCATCTTTCCAGTTGCCCGGCGTGGCGACGGTATAGCCATCCGTCAGTTGAAGCGCATCGATCACTCGCAATACTTCATCGAAGTTCCGGCCCGTGCTCATCGGATAAGTAATCATCAGACGTACTTTCTTCTTTGGGTCGATGACAAATAACGAACGAACCGTCGCTGTCTCTGATTGATTCGGATGAATCATGTCGTACAGCGTGGATACCGATTTGTCGGCATCGGCGACAATGGGGAAACCGACGACAGTCTTCTGCGTCTCTTCGATATCCTTGATCCAGTCCTTGTGCTTATCCGCAGGATCGACCGACAGCGCGATGGCCTTCACATTGCGCTTGTCAAATTCGGGCTTCAGCTTTGCAGTCAGTCCAAGCTCGGTCGTGCAAACTGGGGTGAAATCGGCGGGATGGGAAAACAGCACGACCCAGGAGTCGCCCGCCCATTCGTGGAAACGGATCTTGCCAATCGACGAGTCTTGCTCGAAATCAGGTGCGGTATCGCCTAGTCTTACGGTCATCTGAGTCTCCTCTGTCAAGTATTCAAAATCTACTATAGCTAGCCAATATTCAACTGAAAAATACAATCTGGCTCTTTGCTAATAGCGGCTGGCTATTTGGCCGGGGGGGAGACCTTGGTTGCAGCAGAAGCCGCCGCGACGGACTGTCGCAGAGATTCAAGAAATTGCGCGGGGTTCTGATAGCCAATCACGCGCGCCGGGCGTAGTTCTTGCCCCTGAGAGTCAAAGAAGAGAATGCCCGGCGGACCGAACAAGCCAAAACGCTTGAGCAGGGCCTTGTCGTCCGCATCATTGGCGGTAACGTCCGCTTGCAGCAATAGCATCTGATCCATGGCCGCGCGCACCCTGGGGTCAGTAAAAGTCAGCTTCTCCATCTCAATGCAGGACACGCACCAGTCAGCATAGAAATCCAGCATAACGCGCTTGCCGGCAGCATCTGCGATCGCGCGATCAAGCTCTTCTGCCGTCTTGATTCGCCTGAACTCTGCCTTGGTGACTTTCTCGCCAGAGAGCCCCGCCAGCGGCGCCCAAGGATCGCGGCTGCCACTGGCGAGTCCGACCCATTGCACCAGACCGATCAGCACGAATATCAGGCCGAGCAACCTCGGGACGGCTCCGAGACGTGTGCTCCTCAGCAGGAAAATGCCGTAACCCACACCCAGTATGCCCCAACCCAACATCAGCACCCAGCCGGGTATCAGGGAGTTCACCATCCACAGCGCGAGCGCCAACATCAGCACGCCAAACAGTGGCTTCACCGCCTGCATCCAGTGACCGGCGCGCGGCAGCAAGGTGCCTGCCGACAGACCGACCATCAGCAAGGGTACGCTCATGCCAACGGCCATGGCAAACAGCGCACTGCCACCGGTAAGCACATCCCGAGTCTGGCTGATGTAGACCAGTGCACCGGCCAGTGGCGCGGCGACACAGGGACCGACGATCAATGCCGATATCGCTCCCATGATGAACACACCGATCAACTTCCCACCCTGTTGTCTCTCCGACAGTCGGGTCAGCATCAGTTGTACAGAGGCAGGAACTTGCAGCTGGTAGACATCGAACATCGACAAAGAGAGCGCCACCAGCAACAAGGCGAATGCGGTCAGCAAAGCCGGGCTTTGGAGTGCCGCGGACAATCCTTCACCGATCAACCCTGCGGCAATACCCAGCGCGGTGTAAACCAGCGCCATGCCCAGCGAATAGGCGACTGACAACAGAAAGGCGCGACGGCGACTGGTCTGCGTACCCTCGCCCACAATGATGAACGACAGGATCGGCACCATCGGCAGCACGCAAGGGGTGAAAGACAAGCCGATGCCCAGCAAGAGGAACAAGGGCAAGATCACCGACAGACGGCCGCTGGCGAGCGAAGCTTCAATGCGGCCCATCTCGGTGTCGGATCTCGGGCCAATGGACTCGACTGCTGCCGTTGAGTGGGTTTCCGGGGGCTGCGCGGCATCTGCGCCAGCCAGTGTCTGCGTTGGTAATCGCATGATGGATTCCATCGGTGCGTAGCACAAGCCTTTGTCGGAACATCCCTGACTCGCCACCACTAGCATGAAGGATCCCGCAGCCTGAACGGGTAGGCGTATATCGATGTGCTGACGAAGGGTTTCGACGTCTTTGTCGAAATTTGGATCAAACTTGATCTTACCGCGCGGGATCTCTGGACTACCCAGCGTGGCGCCCTCCGCCTTGAATCCCAGCCGCTCGCGGTACAGGTAGTAACCATCGGCGATCTTAAAGCTCACGACGATCGTTTTCGGGTCGGCCATACGTGCGCTGAATTGAAACGCTTTCTCAGGCGGGAGAAAATCGTCTTGAGTAAACGCTGAGGCGGCTTGCGTCAGTGTGATCAGAAGTAAAGCGAGCGGCACGAACAGGTATTTATGCATGATCATCTACTGCCGTTTCTGTCGCCACCCAGTGCAAGTATGGCGCATATCCATTGGATATTGGCAGCGCAATCACTTCGGGAAGTTCGTAGGGATGATGACTAATAATGGCCTGCTGCAGCTGCGCATAATGCTTCTGCGTGGTCTTGATCAGCAGCGCGATCTCACTCGCCTGCTCAATCTCACCCTGCCATCGGTAGACGGATTGCACACCGGGCATCAGATTGACGCAGGCCGCGAGACGGGACTCGACCAGCACGCGAGCGAGAGAGCGCGCCGATTCGGCGTCTGGAAGATTAGTCAGCACCAGCAGCACCTGTTCCATGAGCATCATCCGCAATTTATCTGAGCAAGCGGCGGCGAGTCAGCACCGTCGCGATATAGAAACCTGCAGCACAATAAGCGAGCAGCACCAGCATATGTTCGCCTGCGCCGTCAGGTAATCGGCCCAACAGCAATGGTCGCACAAGCTGAACGGCGGCGCCCAGAGGCAGAATATCTGTGGCTGCCTGCAGCCAGCCGGGCAACTGCCGTGCCGGGTAGTAGACACCTGATAAAAAAATCATCGGTGTCAGCACTAACGTGAAGTAATACGTAAAGAAATCATAGCCACGAGCGATCGCATTCATGATCAGCGCGATAGAGGCAAAAGTCATCCCGACCAGGAAAAGCACCGGGGGAACCAGTAACGTAGTCGGATGCAGGCCGATGCCCAGCATGAAGAGCACGAGCAAGATCGCCAATCCAGAAATCAATGCCTTGCTTGCTGCCCACAGCATCTCGGCCAGCACGATATCGTCCAACGCCAGCGGCGTGTTCAGGAGGGACTCCCAAGTCTTTTGCACATGCATGCGCGAGAACGCGGAATACAAGGCCTCAAAGGATGCAGCCATCATCACGGACATGGCTATGGATCCGCTTGCTAAAAATTCAATGTACGGCATGCCTTCGATATTCTGCAGAAGGCTGCCTAGTCCATAACCAAATGCGATCAGCGTGATCATGGGTTCCGCGATATTGCCTATCACGCTGGCGATGGCCAGCTTACGCCAGACAAGGAAGTTCCGACGCCAGACCGGAACGAAGCGCAGACTGAGCGCAGGAGGAAGATACCATCGCGACATCAGATCACTCGCTCAGTCCCGCATCTCTCGGCCGGTCAGCTTCAGAAACACGTCCTCCAGATTCGCAGGACGATGCAGATAGCGCAGCCCTTTCACCCCAGCCAGATTCTGCAATAAAGGCTCTGCGTCACGGACATAACAGAACACGGTGTCGCCGCTGATCTCCGTACGATCCGCCAGTGCGCGTGCATGCTGCTCCCATGCGTTGATGTTTTCGCCGTACACCTCCAGTACCTGGGGCTCGATATGCTGAGCGATCAACTCGTGCGGGGCACCCTCGGCGATCATGCGCCCGTGATCGATCACGGCCAGACGGTCACACAGGCGCTCGGCCTCATCCATGAAGTGGGTCGTCAGCAGGATAGTCTTGCCCGATGAAAGCAGGGCTTTCAGGCGCTCCCAGATCAAATGCCTTGCCTGCGGATCGAGGCCGGTGGTTGGCTCATCCATGAAGATCAGGTCAGGGTCGTTCACCAGTGCGCGTGCCAGCGTCAGACGCCGCTTCATACCGCCTGAGAGCTCGCTAATGCGCGCGCGGCGTTTTGCAGTGAGGCTGGCGAATTCAAGCAGCCACGTCAATCGGGCCGCTATCTCGTGGTCCCGCAGGCCGAAATAGCGACCATAGACCTGCAGGTTTTCTTCCACCGTAAAATCCGGATCGAGGCTGTCTATCTGAGGCACCACGCCGACCCGCATGCGTGCAAGCCGTGCGCTCACGGGTACGTCGCGCCCGACCAGTGTGATCTGACCCTGGTCGGGCGTGGCAAGTCCCAGACATAGCTTCAGCGTCGTCGTCTTGCCAGCACCATTGGGCCCCAGCAGACCATAGCACTCCCCTCGCTTGAGACTGAACGAGAGCCCGTTGATTACGCCAACGCGGGCAGCCCCCTCACCATAGGCTTTGTGCAGGTCGGTCACTCGGAGGATAGACATGGCGTTGTGGCAGACAGATTCACTCCGTGATGGTGCCACAAACCGCACAAGTATTCCGGGCCTGAAAAACACAAAAGCCAGACTGAGCTGGCTTTTGTGTGGATGTCTGGCTGTGCAGACTCAGGCTGCGGCAGCGTCTACTGCTTGCTCGGGACGATCGACTAATTCAACAAAGGCCATAGGCGCATTGTCACCAACGCGAAAACCCATTTTCAGGATGCGCATGTAGCCGCCATTGCGGTTCGCGTAGCGGGGGCCGATCTCGGCAAACAGCTTGACGACGATCTCGCGGTCGCGCAGCCGATTGAACGCCAGACGCTTGTTCGCCAGCGTATCGTGCTTCGCGAGCGTGATGATGGGCTCGACAACGCGGCGCAGCTCTTTGGCCTTGGGCAGCGTGGTCTTGATCGCTTCGTGACGCAGCAGCGAAACAGTCATATTGCGCAGCATCGCCAGACGATGTGACGACGTGCGGTTGAGTTTACGGAGTCCGTGACGATGACGCATGGTATTTCCTTTTCAGAGTTTTCAATCCAGCTCTTCTATCGACTGGCCTGAACTTCTGTGATGAGGTTCAGGCGCTGCGCGGGCCGGTAAATGGTGTTGTTCAGGCCGGAGATTTTCCGGGTTACTTGTCGAGACCTGCCGGTGGCCAGTTCTCCAGTTTCATGCCCAGCGTGAGACCACGCGACGCAAGCACCTCTTTGATTTCGTTGAGAGACTTGCGACCAAGGTTGGGCGTCTTCAGCAGCTCGTTCTCGCTTCGCTGGATCAGATCGCCGATGTAGTAGATATTCTCGGCTTTCAGGCAGTTTGCAGAACGCACGGTGAGCTCGAGATCGTCGACCGGACGCAGCAGGATAGGATCGACAGTCGGAGCACGCGACGGAGCCTCGGCTGCAGTCTCGGTGCCTTCCAGTGCGGCGAACACATTCAGCTGATCTACCAGCACCCGCGCCGACTGACGAATGGCCTCCTCGGGAGTGATCACGCCATTGGTCTCGATGTTGATAACCAGCTTGTCCAGATCGGTGCGCTGCTCCACGCGGGCTGAGTCGACCGCGTAAGACACGCGCTTGACTGGAGAGAACGACGCATCGAGGATGATGCGGCCGATCGTCTTATTGGCATCTTCAGCGAGGCGACGCACGTTGCCGGGCACATAGCCACGGCCTTTTTCAACCTTCACCTGCATATCGAGCTTGCCACCCGGCGTCAGGTGAGCGATCACGTGGTCTGGATTGATCAGCTCGACGTCATGTGGCAGATCGATGTCGGACGCCAGCACGGGGCCTTCGCCTTCTTTTTTCAGACTCAGAATCACCTCATCGCGGCTCTGCAGCTTGAACACGACGCCCTTGAGGTTCAGCAGGATATCGACCACGTCTTCCTGGACACCATCCAGGGAGGAATACTCATGAACGACGCCAGCGATGGTCACCTCAGTCGGCGCGTAGCCCACCATCGACGACAGCAGCACGCGGCGCAGCGCATTGCCCAGAGTGTGGCCGTAGCCACGCTCAAACGGCTCCATCACGACTTTGGCGTGGCCGAGACCAAGCGGCTCGACTTCGATGATTCGGGGCTTTAAGAGATTGTTTTGCATGAATGTCCTTTCAATACCCTCGGCTCGTTACACCGATAAGGCTGATGGCATATCGAAAGGCGCTGGCGCATAACCGCCAGCACCGGGGAAATTATCGTGAATACAATTCGACGATCAGGGACTCGTTGACTTCCTGGTTGAAGTCGGAACGGTCTGGCAGGGTCTTGAGAGAACCCTCCATCTTCTTGGCATCGACAGCGACCCAGATCGGAAAGCCTGTCTGCTCGGCCAGCGACAGCGCCTCGGCGATACGAACCTGCTTCTTGGCCTTCTCGCGCACAGCAACGACATCCCCCACCTTGACCTGATACGACGGAATGTTCACGACATGACCGTTCACGGTGATGGCCTTGTGTGAGACTAGTTGACGACCTTCGGCGCGCGTGGATGCAAAACCCAGACGGTAAACGACGTTGTCCAAACGCGATTCGAGCAATTGCAACAGGGTCTCGCCAGTGTTTCCTTTGCGACGATCCGCCTCGGCAAAGTAGCGGCGGAACTGACGCTCCAGTACGCCATAGATACGTTTGACTTTCTGCTTTTCGCGCAGCTGATTGCCGTAATCAGAGGTACGGGCGCCCGAGGTGCGGCCATGCTGACCGGGCTTGGAATCGAGCTTGCATTTGGATTCCAGCGAGCGTCGTGCGCTCTTCAGAAAGAGGTCGGTGCCTTCACGGCGCGATAGTTTAGCTTTAGGTCCGATGTAACGTGCCACGTTGTTTCCTTTTTTCAGTGACGCCCCGGCAGCAATGCTGTCAGGCGCTAGTCTGGTCTGCGTGCTACCAGACGGTGGTCTTCAGAACAAAACCCGCCTGACGAGGCGGGTCACCTGCGGGTACTGCTAAAAGCGTTTTAGATACGGCGACGCTTCGGTGGACGGCAGCCGTTGTGAGGCACGGGCGTGACGTCCTGGATCTGGGTGATCTTGATGCCAAGGCTGTTCAGTGCACGAACCGCGGATTCACGACCCGGGCCAGGGCCCTTGATGCGAACCTCGAGATTCTTGACACCGCATTCGACCGCAACTTTGCCAGCCGCTTCAGCAGCAACCTGCGCTGCAAAGGGAGTCGATTTACGCGAGCCCTTGAAGCCAGCACCACCCGATGTCGCCCAAGACAAGGCATTGCCTTGACGATCAGTGATCGTGATGATGGTGTTGTTGAAAGACGCGTGAATGTGCGCGATACCTTCGGCAACATTCTTTTTGACTTTCTTGCGAACGCGCGCGGATGCGGCGTTGTTCGGTGATTTTGCCATGATAGTTTCCTTGAATCCGCTACAGGATTACTTCTTCAGCGCTTGCGCTGCTTTACGCGGACCCTTGCGGGTACGGGCATTCGTGCGTGTGCGCTGGCCGCGAACCGGCAGACCGCGGCGATGACGCAGGCCGCGATAGCAGCCAAGGTCCATCAGACGCTTGATGTTCATCGACAGCTCACGACGGAGGTCGCCCTCGACGATGAACTTGCCGATCTCGTCGCGCAGCTTTTCGAGTTCGTTATCGTCGAGATCCTTGACCTTCTTGGTGGTCGGGACGCCGGTGGTGGCGCAGATCTTTTCTGCGCGCGGACGACCGATACCATAGATGGCGGTCAGGCCAATCACGGTGTGCTGGTGGTTGGGGATGTTGACCCCTGCAATACGTGCCATGCGTTATTCCTCGATCAATAACGTTAAATTAACCCTGGCGCTGCTTATGGCGGGGCTCGGTGCAAATCACGCGAACAACGCCTTTGCGCTTGATGATCTTGCAATTGCGGCAGATCCGCTTCACTGATGCGAGCACTTTCATGATGGCCCTCTTTCTTTCAGTCTTCTGATTACTGGCTAATTACTTTGTGCGGAAAACAATCCGCGCCCTGCTCAAATCGTATGGCGTCAGTTCGACTGTCACCTTGTCGCCCGGAAGTATGCGGATGTAGTTCATTCGCATCTTTCCAGAAATATGTCCCAACACCACGTGTCCGTTTTCCAGCTTCACCCTGAAGGTGGCATTCGGCAGGTTTTCGAGAATCTCGCCCTGCATCTGAATCACGTCGTCTTTGGACATATGAAGCGTTTATTCCTTTATCTCAGCGCGGCAAGATGCCGCCTTTGAAGTTTGCCTTGCGCAACAGCGATTCGTACTGCTGCGACATTACATAGTTCTGCACCTGCGCCATGAAGTCCATCGTGACCACCACGATGATCAGCAGCGATGTGCCACCAAAGTAGAAAGGCACATTCCATCGCGCGATCAAGAATTCAGGCAGCAAGCAAATCAGCGTGATGTACACCGCCCCAGCCAGCGTTAGACGCGTCAGGATCCGGTCGATGTAACGCGCGGTCTGCTCGCCCGGACGAATGCCTGGAACAAAGGCGCCACTCTTCTTCAAGTTGTCTGCGGTCTCTTTGCTGTTGAACACCAGCGCGGTGTAAAAAAAGCAGAAGAACACAATCGCAGCCGCATACAGCAACGCGTGAATCGGTTCACCCGGTGCCAGTGAAGCGGCAAGATCTTTCAGAAAACGAACAACACCGCTATCAACATTCCCAGAGGTGAACCAGCTCGTGATGGTTGCAGGGAACAGGATGATCGACGATGCGAAGATCGGCGGGATCACACCCGACATGTTTAATTTCAGCGGCAGATGGCTACTCTGCCCGCCATACACTTTGTTTCCTACTTGACGCTTCGCGTAATTGACCAGAATCTTGCGTTGACCACGTTCAATGAATACGACCAGATACGTCACCAACGCAACGATCACACAGATCAGAATGGCGCTCAACGCATTCATGGACCCCGTGCGCACCAGTTCGAACAATCCACCTAGCGCATTCGGCAACCCAGCTGCAATGCCGGCAAAGATGATGATCGAAATACCATTGCCCAAACCGCGCTCGGTAATCTGTTCGCCCAACCACATCAAAAACATCGTGCCCGTCACCAGCGTCACCACGGTCGTGAAACGGAACGCCAGACCCGGATCGATGACCAGACGCGCCTGCGATTCCAGCGCAATGGCAATGCCCAGCGCCTGAAAAGTCGCCAGTAGCAGTGTTCCGTAACGCGTGTACTGCGTAATCTTCCGGCGACCCGATTCGCCTTCTTTTTTCAGCGCTTCGAGCTGGGGCGACACAACCGACAGCAGCTGCATGATGATCGATGCCGAGATATACGGCATGATGCCCAACGCAAAAATCGTGAAGCGCGACAGCGCACCGCCAGAGAACATGTTGAACATGCCCAGAATACCGCCGCGGTTCTGGTTGAACAGCGCAGCAAGCTGAACCGGGTCGATGCCTGGGACGGGGATGTGCGCACCTATCCTGAACACCACAAGCGCCGCGAGCAGGAACCACAAACGGCCCCATGGGAAGCCGCTGGCTGCACTTTTGGCGAGTTTCGGAGAGGTTGCCACTTGATTCCAGCCCTGGTCCCTGATTACTCGATCGAACCGCCAGCGGCTTCGATCGCAGCCTTGGCACCCGCCGTCGCGATCAGACCCTTGATGACCAGTTTCTTGGTCAGATCGCCGGACTTAATCACACGAACCACGCGTGCCAGCTCAGACACGATGCCAGCCTTCTTGAGTACAAGCACATCAACCTCGTTAACCGGCAGTTTTTCCAGTTCGGACAGGCGAACCTCAGCTTTGAAAGGCTTGCTTTGCGATTTGAAACCGCGCTTGGGGAGTCGACGCTGCAGCGGCATCTGACCGCCCTCGAAGCCCACTTTGTGGAAACCACCGGCACGCGACTTCTGGCCCTTGTGACCGCGACCGGCGGTCTTGCCCAGACCGGAGCCAATGCCGCGACCAACGCGACGCTTGGCGTGCTTGGCACCTGCTGCGGGTTGAATAGTGTTGAGTTCCATGATTTCTCCGTTCGCAAGCAGGGCTTACGACACCACTTTCACGAGATACGAGACTTTGTTGATCATGCCGCGCACAGCTGGCGTGTCCTCGAGGACGCGCTCGGAATTGATCTTGCGCAGACCCAGACCGCGCACGGTGTCGCGATGCGACTGCTTTGTGCCGATCAGACCCTTGACCAGCTTGACCTTGATAGTGTTTGCCATGTCAGTCACCTTAGCCCAGGATTTCTTCAATCGACTTGCCGCGCTTGGCTGCGATCTCCGAAGGTGTATTCATCTTCGACAGACCGTCGATGGTGGCTCGAACCATGTTGTAGGGATTGGTCGAGCCATGCGACTTGGCCACGACATTGGTCACACCCATCACTTCAAAGATTGCGCGCATAGGACCGCCGGCGATCACACCCGTACCTTCCTTGGCAGGGATCATCATCACCGAAGAAGCGCCATGACGACCGTGCACCGTATGCTGCAAAGTACCGTTCTTGAGTGACACCTTGATCATCTTGCGGCGAGCTTCTTCCATTGCCTTTTGCACAGCGACCGGCACCTCTTTCGACTTGCCCTTGCCCATACCGATACGGCCATCGCCATCGCCCACCACTGCCAGCGCGGCAAAGCCCATGATGCGGCCACCCTTGACGACCTTGGTGACGCGGTTGACCGCAATCATCTTCTCGCGCATGCCATCGTCCGGCTTGTCGCTCTGCATTTTCTGCTGCATTTTTGCCATGATGAGTCTTCCTTAGAACTTCAGACCGGCTTCGCGAGCTGCATCCGCAACTGCTTTTACACGGCCGTGATAGCGGAAACCGGAGCGGTCGAAGGCAACCTCGGCAATACCGGCTTTCAATGCTTTTTCTGCGACGCGCTTGCCCACCAGAGCAGCCGCTGCAGCGTTACCGCCTTTGCCTGTTTTATCTGCCAGCTCCTTGCGTATCTCTGCTTCAGCGGTCGACGCAGATGCCAGTACCTTCGCGTCGGGGCTGATGATGGTGGCGTAGATGTGCAGGTTGGTGCGGTGAACAGCAAGGCGATTTACTTTCAACTCTGCGATTTTTGCGCGCGTTTGCCGAGCGCGACGCAGACGGGATGCTTTCTTGTCCATGGTCAACCCTTACTTCTTCTTGGTTTCTTTGATCAGCACCACTTCGTCCACGTAGCGGACGCCCTTGCCTTTGTAAGGCTCGGGGGGGCGGTAGTTGCGCACCTCGGCAGCCACCTGGCCAACCTTTTGGCGATCAATACCCTTGATGATGATTTCTGTTTGCGAAGGGGTTTCGCACTTCACCCCGTCTGGCATCTGATGAACGACCGGATGCGAGAAGCCAAGCGAAAGATTCAGCTTGTCGCCCTGTGCCTGAGCACGAAAGCCCACGCCCACCAGCGAGAGCTTCTTCTCGAAGCCTTTGCTGACGCCGTTGACCAAGTTGTTGACCAGTGCGCGGACGGTGCCGGACATCGCGTTGGCTTCGCGGCTCTCATCGGCCGGGGCGAAGGTCAGCGTGTTGTTTTCATTCTTCACAAGGACCTGACCGGTCAGCGGAAGGGACAGCGTACCCTGCGGGCCTTTGACCGAGATCTTGTCGGCTGCCATCGTGACTTCAACGCCAGAAGGCAGCGGGATCGGCATCTTACCTACTCGTGACATGTCGTTCCCTCCTTAGGCCACGTAGCACAAGATCTCGCCACCGGTGCCGGTAGCGCGCGCCTTGCGGTCAGTCATGACGCCCTTGGGCGTGGAAACGATGGTGACACCGAGGCCATTCATCACCGTCGGAATCTCGCCCTTACCACGATAGATGCGCAGACCAGGGCGCGAGACGCGCTCGATCTTTTCGATCACGGGACGACCTGCGTAGTACTTCAGCTCGATGTTCAGCTCAGGCTTGCTGCCCTGACTCACGCTGAAATTTTCGATATAGCCTTCGTCTTTCAGCACGCGTGCGATGGCCACTTTCAGCTTAGAAGAGGGCATCACAACGGTCGACTTGTTCACGCTCTGCGCGTTACGGATACGCGTCAGCATATCGGCGATAGGATCGCTCATACTCATCGCATCTTCTCCTATTACCAGCTGGCTTTGGTCATACCCGGGATTTCGCCGCGCATGGCGATTTCACGGAGCTTGATACGGCCGAGGCCGAACTTGCGGAAGGTGCCGCGCGGACGACCTGTCAATGCGCAGCGATTGCGCTGACGGTTCGGCGCGGAGTTGCGCGGCAGCGCCTGCAACTTCAGGCGAGCCTCGTAACGCTCTTCTTCCGACTTCGACTGGTCGTCGATGATGGCTTTCAACTCGGCGCGCTTGGCAGCGTACTTCTTTACCAGTGCAGCGCGCTTTTGTTCACGGTTAATCAGTGCCAGTTTTGCCATGGCAACCTCAATTTCTGAACGGGAATTTGAATGCGGCGAGAAGCGCCTTGGCTTCTTCGTCGCTCTTGGCGGTCGTGGTGATGCTGATGTTCATGCCACGCAGCGCATCGATCTTGTCGTACTCGATCTCGGGGAAAATGATCTGCTCTTTCACACCGATGTTGTAGTTACCACGACCATCGAACGCCTTGCCCGATACGCCACGGAAGTCACGCACGCGAGGGAACGCGATGGTGATCAGGCGATCAAGGAATTCATACATGCGCGGACCACGCAACGTGACCATGCAGCCGATCGGATAGCCCTCGCGTATCTTGAAGCCCGCGATAGCCTTGCGAGCCTTGGTCACGACCGGCTTTTGGCCTGCGATCTTGGTCATGTCGCCGACTGCGTGCTCAATGATTTTTTTGTCGGCGACTGCCTCGGACAAACCCATGTTGAGGGTGATCTTGGTCAGACGCGGGACTTCCATCACCGACTTGTAACCGAACTTCGCCGAGAGGTCGGCGACAACCTTGTTTTTGTAGAGTTCTTGTAGACGTGCCATGATATTTACGCCTTCACAACTTCGCCGCTGGACTTGAAGACGCGAACGCGCTTGCCGTCGACCAGCTTGACACCAACGCGATCGCCCTTGCCGGTAGCGGCATTGAATAACGCGACATTGGAAATGTGGATGGGCATGGTCTTGTCAACGATGCCTCCGACTGCGCCAGTCATCGGGTTAGGCTTTACAGCCTTTTTCACGACATTGACGCCTTCGACGATGACATGCTGCGCGTCGACGCGCTGCTGTACGACACCGCGCTTACCCTTGTCTTTACCGGTCAGGACGATGACCTCATCGTTTTTACGGATCTTCTCCATGGCGACTCCTTACAGAACTTCCGGCGCCAGCGAGACGATCTTCATGAAGCGCTCAGTGCGCAATTCACGAGTGACCGGTCCGAAAATGCGCGTACCAATGGGTTCGAGCTTGGCGTTCAGCAGCACGGCAGCATTGCCATCGAAGCGGATCAGCGAGCCATCCTGACGACGCACGCCTTTCGCAGTGCGCACAACGACAGCGTTATAGATCTCGCCTTTTTTGACACGCCCGCGTGGCGCGGCGCGCTTGACGGTGACCTTGATCACGTCACCCACACCAGCGTAGCGGCGTTTTGAACCACCCAGCACCTTGATGCACATGACTTCTTGCGCACCCGTGTTGTCGGCTACCTCGAGCCGGCTCTCAGATTGAATCATGATTTCTCTTTCCCAACTTAATCCGCGCGGGAGGCAGGATGCCTCCTTGTGCGGTCAGTCTTGGTCCCGCCAGCCTCTCCGTAAACGAAGCCGCTGATTGGGTTGACAAAAAAGCTATGCGTTTTTACTTTTGCTGCTGCCCGAGCGGAGAGACTCAGCCCAGACTCCCGCCGTGAAGCGGAAAAGCCCACGATTATGCCTCATGGAAGGCCAGGAGCGCAAGTGTCAGACTGCCTGCGCTTGCTGCACTACCTTGGTCACCGTCCAAGACTTGGTTTTCGAGATCGGGCGACCTTCCTGAATTTCAACGGTATCGCCGGTCTTTGCGACGTTACCCTCGTTGTGAGCGTGATACTTGTTCGAGCGAACAATGATCTTGCCGTACAGCGGATGACGCACCCGGCGCTCGATCAGAACCGTCACCGTCTTGTTCATCTTGTCGGAGACCACGGTACCGACTAGGGTGCGCTTGAGCGCTTTCTTGTCTGTCGCGTTCATTATTGGCCGCCCTTCTGGTTGATCACAGTCTTCACGCGTGCGATGTCACGACGAACCTTTTTCAGCTGCGAAGTGTTTTGTAGCTGCTGGGTCGCGACCTGCATGCGCAGACCGAATTGGGCTTTCAGGAGGTCGTTCAGCTCTTTCTTGAGCGCTGTGGCGTCCTTGCCCTGGAGTTCAGATGCTTTCATTTGGATGCTCCCTTATTGGCCGACCTGACGAACGACGAAGGTGGTCGCTAGCGGCAGCTTGGCAGCAGCAAGGCGGAACGCCTCGCGCGCCAGCGCTTCATCGACACCATCCATCTCGTACAGGACCTTGCCCGGCTGGATCTCGGCGACGTAGTACTCCGGATTACCCTTGCCATTACCCATACGGACTTCAGCCGGCTTGTTGGAAATCGGCTTGTCCGGGAAGATGCGAATCCAGATGCGACCGCCACGCTTGATGTGACGGGTCATCGCACGACGCGCAGATTCGATCTGACGCGCAGTGATGCGACCGCGACCGGTTGCCTTCAGACCGAACTCGCCAAAGGACACCGAGGTACCACGCTCGTGCGAAATACCCTTGTTGCGGCCTTTTTGCTCTTTACGATATTTTCTGCGTGCTGGTTGCAGCATGATTATTCTCCTGCTTTCTCGGCCGGCGCTTCGGGAGCGGCGGCTTTCTTGGCGCGCACTCGCTTGGCTGCCGGAGCGGCCGGCGCTGCGGCGGCTTCTGCGGGAGCCGGCTCGGCGCGCTTGGTGCGCGTACCACGACCTGCGGGTTTGCCATCGTCACGACGAGGCGCGCGGCGCTTGCGCTCGTCGTCGGTTGCCACCTCGGCCACCGGCGTCTCGCCACTGGCCAGACGATCACCCTTGTAGACCCAGACCTTGATCCCGATGATGCCGTAGGTCGTCTCTGCCTCGCCAAAGCCATAGTCGATGTCGGCACGCAGCGTGTGCAGCGGCACTCGGCCTTCGCGATACCACTCTGTTCGGGCAATCTCGATGCCATTCAGACGACCGGAAGACATGATCTTGATACCTTGCGCACCGAGTCGCATCGCGTTTTGCATCGCGCGTTTCATCGCCCGGCGGAACATGATGCGCTTCTCGAGCTGCTGAGCGATCGAATCGGCGATCAACTGAGCATCGGTCTCAGGCTTGCGAATCTCTTCGATGTTGACGTGCACGGGCACGCCCATCATCTTGCCCAACGTGGATTTCAGCACTTCGATATCTTCGCCCTTCTTGCCGATCACAACACCCGGACGCGAGCTAAAAATCGTGATGCGCGCGTTCTTGGCAGGGCGCTCGATCAGCACGCGACCAACGGAAGCGTTCTTGAGTTTCTTTTTCAGGAAAGCGCGTACGCTCAAGTCCTCCTTGAGCATGCCGGCAAAGTTGCTGTTGCCTGCAAACCAACGGGAGCCCCAGTTACGGGTGACAGCAAGACGAAAGCCTGTCGGATGAATTTTCTGTCCCATCGTGACTCCCTTAGTTACCGACAGTCACGTAGATGTGACAGGTTTGTTTGGAAATGCGGTCGCCACGACCTTTTGCGCGAGCGGTGAAGCGCTTGAGCACAGCACCCTTCTCGACGAAAATAGTCTTGACACTCAGCTCGTCGATATCGGCACCGTCGTTGTGCTCCGCATTCGCGATCGCAGACTCCAACACCTTCTTGATGATGACCGCGCCTTTTTTCGGGCTAAAAGTCAAAATGTTGAGCGCCTGTTCGACCTTTTTACCGCGAATCAGGTCAGCAACGAGGCGGCCCTTCTGAGCCGACAGACGCGCGCTGCGGAGAGTAGCTTTAGTTTCCATCATCGCACCTTATTTCTTGGCCTTTTTGTCGGCGGCATGACCCTTGAACGTACGGGTCAACGCGAATTCGCCGAGCTTGTGACCGACCATGTTCTCTGACACGTAAACAGGCACGTGCTGCTTGCCATTGTGGACAGCAATCGTCAGGCCAATAAAGTCCGGCATGATGGTCGAACGACGCGACCAGGTCTTGATCGGCTTCTTGTCACGAGTAGCTTGCGCTGCCTCGACCTTTTTCAGCAGGTGGGCGTCGCAAAACGGCCCTTTTTTCAATGAACGTCCCATGTCTTACCCCTTATTTCTTGCCGCGACGCGAGACAATCATCGACGTCGTGCGCTTGTTGCGACGCGTCTTCTTGCCTTTGGTCTGCTGACCCCACGGCGACACCGGATGGCGACCTGCTGCCGTCCTGCCTTCTCCACCACCGTGCGGGTGATCAATTGGGTTCATCGCCACACCGCGAACGGTCGGGCGGATACCGCGCCAGCGCGTTGCGCCGGCCTTGCCGATCTTGCGCAGGTTATGCTCGCCATTGCCGACTTCGCCGACAGTTGCGCGGCACTCCACATGAATGCGACGGACTTCGCCAGAACGCAAACGAACCTGAGCGTAAATGCCTTCGCGCGCCATCAGCACGACACCAGCACCGGCCGTGCGCGCAATCTGCGCTCCCTTACCCGGCATCATCTCGACGCAATGCATCGTCGTGCCTACCGGGATGTTACGGATAGGCAGGCAGTTACCTGGCTTGATCGGCGCCTCGGGCCCATTCATCAGCTGATCGCCCACTGACATACCTTTGCTGGCGATGATGTAACGGCGCTCGCCATCGGCATAGCAGAGCAGGGCAATGTGCGCGCTGCGGTTCGGGTCGTACTCGAGCCGCTCGACTTTTGCAGGAATCCCGTCCTTGTTGCGACGGAAATCAACGATACGGTAATGCTGCTTGTGACCACCACCCAGATGACGGGTCGTGATATGGCCGTTGTTGTTGCGGCCAGCACTCTTCGATTGCTTCTCGATCAGACCGGTATGCGGACGACCCTTGTAGAGGTCGGGATTGACCACCTTCACCATGCCGCGACGGCCGGGCGAGGTCGGCTTTAACTTGACCAGTGCCATTATTTAGCCTCCTCGGTGAAGTTGATTTCCTGACCGGGCTTCAGGCAGACAAATGCGCGACGGGTGTGGTTACGGCGACCGGTGAAACGGCCAGCGCGCTTGACTTTGCCCGGGCGGTTCGAGACCTGCACCGAATCCACCTGCACCTTGAACAGCAGCTCGACAGCGGCCTTGATCTCGGGCTTCGTGGCATCCGACGTCACGAGGAAAACAACCTGCTCATTCTTCTCTGCCACGAAAGTCGCCTTCTCCGAAATGACCGGAGCGAGCAAAACCTTCATCAGGCGCTCTTCAGTATGTTTGATGACTGCGCTCATGCCAGCATCTCCTCAATCTTTGCCAGTGCCGGCTTGGTAATCAGCACTTTCTTGAAGAACACCAAGGACACCGGATCAGCCTGACGCGGCTCACAAATCAGCACGTTGGGCAGATTGCGGGAGGCCAGCAACAGGTTCTCATCCAGACTGTCGGTAATGACCAACACGGAGTCCAGACCCATCGTCTTGAGCTTCTGTGCGAGCAGTTTGGTCTTCGGCGCCTCGACGGAGAGGCCTTCGATCACTGACAGACGGCCTTCGCGCGCCAACTGCGACAGGATCGAGCAGACACCCGCGCGATACATCTTCTTGTTGACCTTGTGCGAGAAATTCTCTTCAGGCGAATTCGGAAAAGTACGACCACCTCCACGCCAGATCGGCGAGGACGACATACCGGCACGAGCGCGGCCCGTACCCTTCTGGCGCCATGGCTTCTTGGTGGTGTGGGCGACTTCTTCGCGATCCTTTTGCTTGCGATTGCCACTGCGAGCGTTTGCCTGGTAGGCAACCACCAGCTGATGGATCAGCGCTTCGTTGTAGTCGCGGCCGAAAATGGTGTCCGGCGCAGCGACGTTGGACGACGCCTGCCCTTGTGCATTCAGGAGCTTGAGTTCCATCGCTTAGCCCCCCTTCTTTGCTTTGACTTTGACGGCCGGCAGCAGCACAACCTGGCCATTCTTGGCGCCGGGAACAGCACCCTTGACGAGGATTAGCTGACGCTCAGCATCAACACGCGCGATCTCGAGGTTTTGCACGGTACGGGTGACATCACCCATGTGACCCGTCATGCGCTTGCCCGGAAAAACGCGCCCCGGATCCTGCGCCATACCAATCGAACCTGGCACATTGTGCGAGCGGGAGTTGCCGTGAGTGGCTCGGCCTGAGGCGAAGTGATAGCGCTTGATGGTGCCGGCGTAACCTTTGCCGATGGTAACGCCCTGAACATCAACCTTCTGGCCGGCTTCGAACACACTGACTGCGATGGTGTCACCCGGCTTGAACTCAGATGCCTTGGCAGGATCGACAGGGAATTCCTTGAGGACAGTACCTGCCTCTACGCCCGCCTTGGCCAGATGGCCCGCTGCAGCCTTGTTCACGCGGGAGGCGCGGCGCTTGCCGAAAGTAACCTGGACGGCAGAGTAGCCGTCGGTTTCAGGCGTTTTGATTTGCGTCACGCGGTTGTCAGAGACATCCAGAACGGTCACCGGGATCGAATCCCCGTCATCCGTAAAGATGCGCATCATGCCAACCTTGCGACCTAAAAGGCCCAGGCTCATTGTTTTCTCCATTCCCACCTTCGATTGGGCGGGGCTGATGTTTATAAAACTGTAAGGTTGAA
>JACCDH010036281.1_pt1 | contig 99580 bp, 93 predicted proteins | sample 7442481 | NCBI WGS metagenome assembly JACCDH01 (sample SAMN15323433, study PRJNA562643) | freshwater metagenome | isolation source: river surface water | place: USA:Blue River Watershed | collected 2017-08-15 | reverse complement strand
ACTGTGCCTTAGATTTAGAGCGTCACGGTGTATTGGCGAAGTACAACGTCGAGATGATTGGCGCAACAGCCGATGCGATTGACAAAGCCGAAGATCGCAGTCGCTTTGATAAAGCGATGCGTTCGATCGGTTTAGCTTGCCCGCGCGCTGGCTTAGCCCATTCGATGGAAGAAGCTTATAGCGTATTAGAAACAATTGGTTTCCCGTGTATCATCCGCCCATCATTCACTATGGGTGGTTCAGGTGGTGGTATTGCATACAACCGCGAAGAGTTTGAAGAAATTTGTACTCGTGGTTTAGATTTATCTCCGACCAAAGAATTGTTAATTGACGAATCTTTGATTGGTTGGAAAGAGTACGAGATGGAAGTGGTTCGTGACAAAAACGACAACTGCATCATCGTCTGTTCGATTGAAAACTTTGACGCCATGGGCGTCCATACCGGCGATTCCATCACAGTTGCACCAGCGCAAACGCTGACTGACAAAGAATACCAGATCATGCGAAACGCTTCTTTGGCGGTATTGCGTGAAATTGGCGTTGAAACAGGTGGTTCTAACGTGCAATTTGGTATTAACCCAGTTGATGGTCGCATGGTCATTATCGAGATGAACCCACGAGTTTCTCGTTCATCTGCCTTAGCATCAAAAGCGACCGGCTTCCCAATCGCCAAAGTCGCGGCAAAATTAGCAGTAGGTTACACGCTCGATGAATTGGCTAACGATATTACGGGTGGCAAAACACCTGCGTCGTTTGAGCCGAGCATCGACTATGTAGTGACCAAAGTACCTCGCTTTAACTTCGAAAAGTTCGTCGGTGCAAACGATCGTTTAACCACCCAGATGAAATCAGTCGGCGAAGTGATGGCGATTGGTCGCAACCAACAAGAATCTCTACAAAAAGCACTACGCGGTTTAGAAATCGGTGTTTGTGGTTTAGATCCAATCATCGATATTCATGCGCCAGAAGCTAAAGAGAAAATCACTCGTGAATTGCGTGAGCCGGGGTCACATCGGATTTGGTATATCGGTGATGCTTTCCGTTTCGGTATGAGCATGGAAGAAATTTTCAAGTTAACCAATATTGACCCATGGTTCTTGGTTCAGATTGAAGATCTCATCAAAGAAGAAGCAGCGATTAAAGTCGCTGGTTTTGCCGGCTTAGATCATGCGCGTTTAGCCGTATTGAAACGCAAAGGCTTCGCTGATAAGCGTATAGCCGATTTATTAGGTGTGGCAGAAGCTGAAGTGCGGAAAAAACGTCACGGTTTTGGTTTGCATCCAGTTTACAAACGAGTGGATACCTGTGCTGCTGAATTTGCTTCAAACACCGCTTACATGTACAGCACTTATGACGAAGAGTGTGAAGCGGCACCGAGTTCACGCGACAAGATCATGATCATCGGTGGTGGTCCTAACCGCATTGGTCAAGGCATTGAGTTTGATTATTGCTGTGTGCATGCAGCGCTGGCGTTGCGTGAAGATGGGTACGAAACCATTATGGTGAACTGTAACCCAGAAACAGTATCAACCGATTACGATACTTCTGACCGTTTATACTTTGAGCCAATCACGCTTGAAGATGTGTTAGAAATCGTGAAAAAAGAACAGCCGAAAGGTGTGATCGTGCAATACGGCGGTCAAACGCCATTGAAACTGGCTCGGGCATTAGAAGCCAATGGTGTGCCAATCATTGGTACTTCACCGGATGCGATCGACCGTGCCGAAGACCGTGAGCGGTTCCAACAAGCCGTTGAGCGTTTGGGTTTAAAACAGCCTAAGAATGCGACAGTGATCAGCCTAGATGAAGCTTTAGCCAAAGCACCAGAAATTGGTTACCCAATGGTTGTTCGTCCTTCTTACGTGTTAGGCGGACGCGCGATGGAAATCGTGTATGACGACCAAGATTTACGTCGTTATATGACCGAGGCGGTTAGTGTTTCTAATGATTCTCCTGTATTACTCGATCGCTTCTTAGATGACGCGATTGAAGTGGATATTGATGCGATTTGTGACGGTACCGAAGTCATCATCGGCGGTATCATGGAGCATATCGAGCAAGCCGGCGTCCACTCTGGTGACTCAGCGTGTTCATTACCACCCCACAGTTTGTCGGTTGAAATCCAAGACGTGATGCGTGAACAAGTGAAAAAATTAGCACTTGAACTTGGCGTCGTTGGCTTGATGAATACCCAGTTTGCAGTAAAAGATAACGAAGTTTATCTGATTGAAGTGAACCCACGTGCCGCTCGGACAGTACCATTTGTCTCGAAAGCAACTGGCGTTGCTGTTGCCAAAGTTGGTGCACGTTGTATGGCTGGCCGTTCACTGCGCGAACAAGGCGTGACTAAAGAAATTATTCCACCATATTTCTCAGTCAAAGAAGTCGTGATCCCATTCAACAAATTCCCTGGCGTTGACCCACTGTTAGGTCCAGAAATGCGTTCTACTGGTGAAGTGATGGGCGTTGGTGAAACTTTTGCAGAAGCCTTTGCGAAAGGGGAGTTGGGGGCAGGGACAATGATCCCAACAGGCGGCCGGGCTTTACTTTCAGTGCGTGATAGCGATAAAGTGCGCGTGGTTGAACTGGCTAAAACTATGGTCAGTTTAGGTTTTGAATTAGATGCAACAGGTGGGACCGCCAAAGCAATTCTTGCTGCGGGCGTTCCATGCCGTGTCGTGAACAAAGTATTTGAAGGCCGTCCTCATATTTTAGACCGCATTAAAAACGGTGAGTACAGCTATATTGTGAACACGACTGAAGGCCGCCAAGCCATTGAGGATTCTAAAGTGATCCGTCGTGGTGCGTTGCAACATAAAGCCAACTATACAACGACACTGAACGCGGCATTCGCAACTTGTAAAGCCAATGCTGCCAATGCATTTGCTACGGTGTCGTCGGTGCAAGAACTACATAAGAGAGTGAACGGATGAGTCAAATCCCTATGACAGTTCAGGGGGCGCAACGTCTGCGTGATGAACTGCATGAACTGAAAACAGTCAAACGTCCTGAAATTATTCAGGCGATTGCAGAGGCTCGCGAACACGGTGACTTAAAAGAGAACGCTGAATACCATGCTGCGCGTGAAGCGCAAGGCTTCTGTGAAGGCCGTATTCAGGATATCGAAGGTAAGTTGGCGAACGCCCAAATTATTGATGTGACCAAGTTGCCAAATACCGGCAAGGTTATTTTTGGCACTACTGTCACCATCTTAAATTTGGATACTGACGAAGAAGTGACTTACCGCATCGTGGGCGATGATGAAGCAGATATCAAAAATAATCTGATTTCTGTCAACTCACCGATCGCTCGCGGCTTGATTGGAAAGTCATTAGATGATGTCGTCAATATCACCACGCCAAGTGGTGTCGTTGAGTTCGAAATTACCAATGTTCAATATTTATAAATTGAATTAATTAGTCAGATAATTGATTTCAATTACGCCTACTAAAAAGCGACTTAGGTCGCTTTTTTTATTAAAAGGCAGGGTTAAAAAGAGTTCCACAACAGAAGGAAATATTAAACTGTTTGCTAAATAAATCATCAGGTAATAATTTTGCTAAAAAATTTGATTTTAAGTTGTGACTGGGTTGGCGCCCAAGGTATGCTGTTTTTGAGGTGTGCAAGATGAAAAAAATCAAAAAATGCTATGAATTAACCTTGAAAGATCGGACCTATTGGGTAAAAGCCATTGGCGTTTGGACCTTGCGGGATGTTGAGGAATATATCCGTGACTTTCGCAGCCAAGTAAATCCAATTATTGGTGACAGTTGGGGCTTAGTTTTGGACGTTCGCGATTGGCAGGCCAGTCCTCTAGATGTCATTGCAGGAATTACTGATAATTCAAAGTGGTGTGTTCGTAACCATTTAATGTTCGTGGTCGCATTATTGCCAAAGGACCATGTATCGGGCTGGCAATTTTTAAAAGCGACAGCGGTGGATTTGCCCGAAGGATTTGTTAAGCATCGAGTGGACAGCGAAGAGGAAGCTCGCAAACTTCTGCAAGAAGCCGGTTATCTAAATTAAAAATTAACGAGAGAAAGAGGACTCTGAGCGTCATCAAAATCCTCTGAACTTGATTAGCCGCGAGGTAACACGATTTTGCGTTCTTTGGCCGGCCGATAAATCACTAAAATGTGACCAATCACTTGGACTTTCTGAGCTTTCGCTTCGCGCACAATCGCATCCATAATCGCAATTTTTTCTTCGCGATCGATACTTGGGACCTTTACCTTGATCAGTTCGTGATGCTCTAAGGCCAGATCGATTTCTGCCATCACCCCTTCCGTTAAGCCATTACCGCCTAGAAGAATAATTGGCTTTAATTCGTGCGCTTGTGCTTTTAAAAACTGTTTTTGCTTGTTTGATAAGTTCATATTGATAATATTTCCATTGGGAAAGCTTGAAATTACGCTATTGTACCGCCATCTTGCAGGGAAGACCAATTAAGAGTAGCTCCATGACTAAGAAAAAGCGTTCTGCTAGCTCCAGCCGATGGTTGCAAGAGCATGTTTCAGACCCATTTGTGCAAAAAGCGCAAAAATTAGGCCTGCGTTCACGCGCTTCTTTTAAATTAGAAGAAATTCAAGAACGCGATAAATTGATCAAACCTGGCATGACGGTCGTAGATCTAGGCTCAGCACCAGGCAGTTGGTCACAACTTGCGGCTGAATTGGTGGGCCCTGCAGGCATGGTTATTGCCTGTGATATTTTGCCGATGGACCCACTGGCAGGAGTTGCATTTTTACAGGGTGATTTCCGAGAGGAAGCTGTATTGAATGCCCTGTTAGAACGGATTGATGGTAGAAACGTCGATGTGGTGCTTTCAGACATGGCACCCAATATGAGCGGCAATGCCACGGTCGATCAATCGCGTAGTATGTATTTGATCGAACTCGCGTTAGATATGTGTCACAAGGTACTGAAAAAAAATGGTAGCTTTGTGGTCAAAGTGTTTCATGGTGAGGGATTTGACCAGTACGTGCAGGAAGTACGTCATGTATTCACCAATGTACGGATCCGTAAGCCAGATTCGTCACGTTCACGTTCGAGCGAGACGTATATCGTGGCGAGTGGCTTCAAACTTTAGTAAAGTAACTTCAGAAGTATTTCTGGTAACAAGAGGTTATAACCTTGAGCGACATGGCGAAGAATTTAATGGTGTGGCTGGTCATTGCAATCGTACTGATGGCAATGTTCAATGGCTTTAATACCAATACCCGAACAGATGGTCAAATGAGCTATACCGAATTTGTTCAGCAAGTGAAGCAGGGACAAATTAGTCAGGTCGTGTTTGACAACTCAGGCAACATTGTTGGCAAACGCACTGACGGTTCCACTTTTAAAATCCCGGTTCCCGGTCAACGCGATCCTAAACTGCTGGATGATTTAATTAATAACAATGTGGAAACACGCGGTACTGAATTAGATACAGGTTGGTCTTTTGCCGATATCCTGATTTCTTGGTTCCCGATGCTGCTGCTCATTGGTGTTTGGATTTTCTTCATGCGCCAAATGCAAGGCGGTGGCGGCAAAGGTGCGATGTCCTTTGGCAAGAGCCGTGCTCGATTGATGGGCGAAGATCAAATCAAAACCACTTTTGCTGATGTTGCAGGTTGTGATGAGGCGAAAGAAGAAGTTTCGGAATTGGTGGATTATCTGAAAGATCCATCTCGTTTCCAAAAATTGGGCGGCAAAATTCCGAAAGGCGTGTTAATGGTTGGTCCTCCAGGTACCGGTAAAACATTGCTCGCTAAAGCAATTGCTGGTGAAGCGAAAGTACCATTTTTCACGATTTCAGGTTCAGATTTCGTTGAAATGTTCGTTGGTGTTGGTGCCAGCCGTGTCCGTGACATGTTCGAACAAGCGAAGAAAGCTGCGCCATGTATCATCTTCATCGACGAAATCGATGCTGTAGGTCGCCAACGCGGTGCTGGTTTAGGCGGTGGTCACGATGAACGCGAACAAACCTTGAACCAAATGCTGGTTGAAATGGATGGATTCGACGGCAATGAAGGGATCATCATTATTGCTGCGACGAACCGTCCAGATGTTCTCGATGCCGCGTTGTTACGTCCAGGTCGTTTTGACCGTCAAGTTGTGGTCGGTTTGCCTGATGTTCGTGGTCGTGAGCAAATTTTAAAAGTACATATGCGCAAAGTGCCTTTGGCTGATAATGTCGAAGCCAGTGTCATAGCACGCGGTACTCCTGGTTTCTCGGGTGCTGATTTAGCAAACTTAGTCAATGAAGCTGCTTTATTCGCTGCTCGCTCAAACCGTCGAGTTGTGAGTATGGACGAGTTTGAAAAAGCCAAAGATAAGATCATGATGGGCGCTGAACGTCGTTCGATGGTGATGTCGGATGCTGAGAAAGAAATGACGGCTTATCATGAAGCAGGTCATGCAATTGTTGGTTGTTTAGTGCCAGAACATGATCCGGTCCACAAAGTGACAATTATTCCTCGTGGCCGTGCTCTTGGCGTTACTTTCTTCTTACCTGAGGCGGATGCAATCAGCATCAGTAAGCGTAAATTGGAAAGTAAAATTTCGGTCGCTTACGGTGGGCGTTTAGCCGAAGAGTTAATTTACGGCGTAGAAGCTGTGTCTACAGGCGCGTCGCAGGACATCAAGTATGCCACTTCAATTGCGCGTAACATGGTCACCAAATGGGGTTTCTCAGACAAACTGGGTCCATTGTTATATGCAGAAGAAGAAAATGAAGTATTTTTGGGCCGCAGTATGGGCAAAGCCAAACAAATGTCTGGTGAGACCGCTGCGTTAATTGATGCTGAAATCAAACAAATTATTGATAGCAACTACGAACGTGCTCGTCAGTTGATTGTCGATAATATGGATATTTTGCATGCTATGAAAGACGCTCTGATGCTTTATGAAACCATCGATTCGAAACAGATTGAAGATCTGATGGCGCGTAGAGAAGTTCGAGTGCCAGAGCATTGGGAACCTAAAGATAAAAAGTCAGACCCAACAGCGGGGTCGGGCGGTGGTGCTGTTGCTACGCCAACTGAACCTGTCGATGTCAAACCATCAGAAGGCACTAGTAGCTAACATTGATGAGTCAATCCAAAACCCCGTGCATACGGGGTTTTTTCTTTAAGGAGTTTAAATGCAGTTGAAGCTTCCTCGAAATCGCATTTTAGATTTAAGCCGAACACAGCTGATGGGCATTTTGAATGTGACGCCAGATTCATTCTCCGATGGCGGGCGCTTTATCGGACATGCGGCTGCGATTGCGCAAGTACAAAAAATGATGAGTGATGGTGCCACTATTATTGATATTGGTGGGGAATCCACTCGACCTGGGGCAAAAGATGTGGCCCTAGCTGAAGAGTTAGAACGCGTGATCCCTGTCATTCGTTCGATCCGAGAATTTGACTCTGAAATTGTTATTTCGGTGGATACCAGTAAAGCGGAAGTGATGGCCGCTGCGATTGCTGCAGGCGCTGATCTCATTAATGATGTTCGAGCGCTACAGGAGCCTGGTGCATTAGAGGTCGCGGTACAAAGTCAGGTTCCGGTTTGTTTGATGCACATGCAAGGCCAACCCCGTTCGATGCAACATCAACCTCAATATGATGATGTGCTTGCAGAGGTTTTGCATTTTTTACAAAGCAGAGCAGAGCAATGCATTAGTGCAGGAATCGCCCGAGAACAGATTATATTGGATCCAGGCTTTGGCTTTGGTAAATCACTTCAGCACAATTATCAGTTGCTCTCAGGGTTTGAAGACTTTGTCGCCACGGGATTTCCGGTACTTGCCGGAATGTCACGAAAATCAATGATTGGTAATTTACTCCAGCGGGATGTTGCAGAACGTTTGGCAGGGAGTTTAGCCTGTGCCACAATAGCAACCATGAAGGGTGCAGCTATTGTGCGTGCGCATGATGTTAGAGAAACAGCTGATGCGATAGCTATTGCATTAGCGACTAAGTTTGGAGTTGAGGCATGAGCAGGAAGTTTTTTGGCACCGATGGTGTCCGTGGACGCGTTGGTGAATTTCCAATTACCCCAGAATTCGCAATGAAATTAGGTTGGGCTGCAGGCCGAGTATTATCTCAGCATGGCACCCGTAAGGTCCTTATCGGCAAAGATACTCGGATCTCTGGTTATCTCTTAGAAACAGCATTAGAAGCGGGTTTGATTGCTGCAGGGATTGATGTTCGTTTATTGGGGCCAATGCCAACACCTGCGGTGTCTTATTTAACAAGAACCTTCCGCGCTGAAGCGGGGATCGTGATCAGTGCCTCGCACAACCCTTACTATGATAACGGCATTAAGTTTTTTGCTGGCGATGGCACCAAACTTGATGATGACATTGAATTAGCCATTGAAGCCGAGCTGGAACAGCCGATGGTGTGTGAATCATCAGAACGTTTGGGCAAAGCGCAACGTATTGAAGATGCTGCAGGACGTTATATCGAATTCTGTAAGAGCCATTTGCCCAATCATATGTCATTAAGCGGTTTAAAAATTGTGTTGGATTGTGCCAATGGCGCAACTTACCACATCGCGCCAAATGTGTTCCGTGAATTGGGCGCTGAGGTGCAAACGATTGCATGTTCACCGAACGGACTCAATATCAACGAGAAATGTGGTGCAACGCATACCGAAGCGTTGCAGCAAGCTGTCATTGAGTTTGGCGCCGATTTAGGGATTGCTTACGATGGCGATGGTGATCGCGTAATGATGGTTGATCATACTGGTCGTCAAATTGATGGTGATGAGATCATCTATATGATTGCGCGCGCTGCGAAACAGCGTGGACGTCTGCATGGTGGTGTTGTCGGTACTTTGATGAGCAACATGGGCTTAGAGCTCGCTTTAGCAGAGTTAGATATTCCATTTGTTCGTAGCAAAGTGGGTGATAGATACGTCATGGAGCTGCTGCAAGAAAAAGGCTGGCGGATTGGCGGCGAAAACTCTGGCCATGTGTTAAATCTGGACCATACTGGTACGGGCGATGGCATCATTGCTTCCTTACAAGTGCTGGCTGCTATGCAAGATTCGGGTCTTAACCTTGCGACCTTAGCACAAGGGATGACCAAACTTCCTCAGGTGTTAGTGAATGTGAAGTTCGAAAAAGGCTCTGCGCCGCTCGAAAACCTCCATGTGAAGCAAGTGATCGCGCAAGTTGAAGCCGAACTGCATGGTCAAGGCCGAGTATTGATCCGTAAATCAGGCACTGAACCTTTAATCCGTGTTATGGTCGAAGGAAAAGTACAGAGTGAAGTACAGGAATATGCAGAAAAAATTGCAGCTGCAGTGAAACTAGCCAGCTAAATAATCAGCGCTATTCATGATTTCAAATTTGCCAACTTAAAATCTGGCGGATTTAAAAAACGATATCGGGCATCAAACCCAATATCGTTTTTTTTTGCGTTTAGCAGTTGAGTTGCTGATTAAATAAGCGAAAACACGGGTTACAGAGTTTTTTTATGGGGCTTTACTTGTTTGCAAAGGGTGAAATCGTTAATATCTCGGCGGTCAACAGAGGATAGCGTATGACGACTCGTAGAGCACTTATTGCTGCAAATTGGAAAATGAATGGTAGTGTTGAGCTTGCTCAAACCATGAGTTCTGCATTGTCCTCACTGACAGTTCACAGCGAAATTTTGATCTGCCCTCCTGTAATATTTCTTGCAAACTTTCCAAAAAATGCAAGTTATCAGTTAGGTGGTCAAAATGTCAGCACTGAGATCCAGGGTGCCTTCACAGGTGAAATCAGTGCTGATATGCTACGTGAATCTGGCGCGACTTACACGATTGTTGGTCACTCAGAACGACGTGCTCTTTATGGTGAAACTGACTCGGTTGTTTTGGCAAAAGCCTTGAGAGCTGTTTCGGCTAAATTAACGCCAATTATTTGTTTTGGTGAAACTTTAGCTGAGCGGCAACAAGAAAAAACCTTTGAAGTTATTGCACAGCATCTGGATGCAGTGTATGCTGCGCACCCTGAATTGCTAGCGGCATCAGTCATTGCTTATGAGCCAATTTGGGCGATAGGTACGGGTGAAACAGCAAGTCCAGAGCAAGCACAAGCAGTGCATGAATTTATTAGGCAGCATGTTGCGAAGTATGATGCAAATGCAGCCGAAAAAATAAGAATTATTTACGGTGGCAGTGTGAATGCTGACAATTGTCAGGCACTGTTTGCCAAACCCGACATAGATGGTGCACTGGTCGGGGGTGCGAGTTTAAAACCGGCAGAGTTTACTGCCATATGCTTAGCAGCACGGGATAAATGATGTTTGAAATTTTAATGATTTTATATGTGTTAGTTTCAATCGCCATCATTGGATTAGTATTGATTCAACATGGTAAAGGCGCTGATATGGGTGCTTCATTTGGAGCCGGTGCGTCAGCAACAATTTTTGGTTCTGCTGGTAAAGGCAATTTTATGACCAAATCAACCACTGTATTAGCAATTGTTTTCTTTGCACTCAGTTTGTTGATTGGCAACCATAATACTAGTCAAATCAAAAAGAATGCAGAATTTGAGAATTTAGGTACTGTTCCAGCAGCACAATCTACTGAAAAGCCAGCTGTTGAAACTGAAGCTAAAAAAGAAGAAACTACCAAAGATATCCCTGTTGGTAACTAATATTCTTCGAAACTCTTGATTACATGCCGAGATGGTGAAATTGGTATACACGCTACCTTGAGGTGGTAGTGCCCTAGGCGTGCGGGTTCGAGTCCCGCTCTCGGCACCAATTCAAACAAAGTGATTCTATAGCTGCCTTCCTTATGTTGTTAGTGTTAAGGAAATGAGGTCAAACAAGTGGTTGCGATTCCTCACTCAGCACTATATAATGCACGCCAGTTACGGACGCGGGATGGAGCAGCCTGGTAGCTCGTCGGGCTCATAACCCGAAGGTCGTCGGTTCAAATCCGGCTCCCGCAACCAATTTCTGCACCAGAATATCTGAATGAGTTTTACTCATCAGGGCAGAAATTTTGAGTGCCATTTTTATGGCAGGTTAATTAAACTGATTAACCAATCCAGATTATTTAAAGTAAAATTGGCGATATTTTACTTTATTAAGTTGTTTTCGCCCCGATTTCTCGGGGCGTTTTCATATCTGGGGTACCAACTTTTAAATATTCTGGGCTTTATGCCCTTTTTTTATTTCTGGAGGTCTCTTTGACTAAACAAGAACAGCGTTTAACCGAACTTTTAGCTCCGACAGTTGAAGCTGCAGGCTTTGAACTACTCGGGGTTGAGTTTGTTTCTGCTGGGCGTCATTCAACTTTGCGTTTGTATATTGATAATCCAGAGGGCGTCAATGTTGATGATTGCGCTTTGGTCAGCCGTGAAGTGGGCGCTATCCTTGATGTTGAAGATCCAATTCCAAATGAATACAACCTAGAAGTCTCTTCACCTGGACTGGATCGCCCTCTGTTCACTCCTGCGCATTTTGCCAAAGTAGTCGGACAAAAAATTGAGGTTAAACTGGCTATTCCTCAGGATGGCCGCCGCAGATTTAAAGGCGCTCTAATCGCAATCGAAGATGACATGCTGGTCATAGAAGTGGATGGCAAACCTTATCGTTTGCTTATGGATAACGTAGATAAAGCAAACGTAGTACCTGTGTTCTGATTGAACATCGGCTCTTTGTGAGGCAGAAATCATGGCAAAAGAAATATTATTAGTAGTTGATGCGGTTTCAAACGAAAAGTCTGTTCCGCGTGAGAAAATTTTCCAAGCGTTAGAGTTTGCATTAGCTGCAGCCACCAAAAAGAAGAACGAAGGCGATATCGAAGTTCGAGTGGCGATTGATCGTAAATCTGGTGCATATGAAACATTCCGTCGTTGGTTGGTGATTCCAGATGATCAACATCAAGAACATCCATACCGTGAGATCACTTTATCTGCGGCACAATATGATGACCCGTCAGTGAAAGTGGGTGATTACGTCGAAGAGGAAATTGATTCTGTCGTTTTCGACCGGATCACCACGCAGATGGCCAAACAAGTCATCGTGCAAAAAGTCCGTGAAGCTGAACGTTCACAAGTAGTTGAAGCTTATATCGATCAAGTCGGTGAGCTGGTGACTGGTGTTGTCAAAAAAGTGAATCGCGAAAGTGTCATTGTCGATTTAGGCAACAATGCAGAAGCGATGTTGGCACGCGAAGAAATGATCCCTCGTGAGACATTCCGTCCTGGTGATCGCATCCGTGCTTTGTTGTACGCAGTGAATCCAGAAGCGCGTGGCGCTCAGTTATTTTTAAGTCGCACACGCCCTGAAATGTTGATTGAATTATTCCGCATCGAAGTGCCAGAAATTGGCGAAGAGATGATTGAGATCCGTGGTGCAGCTCGCGATCCCGGTTCTCGCGCTAAGATTGCTGTGAAGACCAACGATCGCCGTATCGATCCAGTGGGTGCTTGCGTTGGTATGCGTGGTTCACGCGTTCAGGCCGTCTCTGGTGAATTAGGCGGTGAACGTGTCGATATCGTGCTGTTTGATGATAACTCAGCACAATTTGTCATCAATGCAATGGCTCCTGCCGAAGTTGCTTCAATTATTGTTGATGAAGACGCACACGCGATGGATATCGCAGTTGAAGATTCAAACTTACCAATGGCGATTGGCCGTGCCGGTCAAAACGTTCGTTTAGCAAGCCAGTTAACTGGTTGGGAACTAAACGTGATGTCAGTATCTGACATGAAGAAAAAACACCAAGAAGAAAATTCAAAAGTGTTGAATCTGTTCATGGAAGGTCTGGAAGTTGATGAAGATTTTGCCAGCGTGTTAGTTGACGAAGGTTTCTCTACCTTGGAAGAGATTGCCTACGTCCCAGTTTCTGAACTGTTAGCAATTGACGGTTTAGATGAAGAGACCGTGGAAGAATTACGTAAACGTGCCAAAGCCGTTTTAACAACTCGTGCTTTAGCCAGTGAAGAATCATTAGAAGGCGCTGCGCCAAGTGAAGCTTTACTCGGCTTGGCTGGGTTAGAAACACACACCGCTTATGTGCTGGCCAGCAAAGGTGTCGTGACTTTAGATGATTTGGCCGAACTGGGTGTTGATGATTTGATTGAAATTGAAAAAATGTCGGAAGACAAAGCTGCCAAATTAATTATGGCTGCTCGTAATATCGTTTGGTTCAACGAAGAAAACTGATAGATCAACGGAGGTAACTATTACATGGCAGAAGTCACGATAGAAAAACTAGCCAGTGATGTGGGAACGACTGTTGATCGGTTAGTCCAACAATTTGCTGACGCGGGCATTAAGAAAAGTGTCGGGCAAATGGTCAGTGAAGATGAGAAAAAATCTTTGCTTGAGCATTTAAGTAAACAACACGGTGGCGATGGTGGTGCTGAACCATCGCGCTTAACCCTGAAACGCAAAGAAAAAACAACTTTGAGTGTGAGCGGTGGTGCTGGTCGCAACCGTGAAATTCAAGTTGAAGTGCGTAAGCAGAAAACTTATGTCAAACGGCCGACTGAAGATTTAGCAGCGCAAGCTGCGGAAGAGGCTCGCTTGGCTGAAGAGCGTGCAAAGGAAGAAGCCGCGCGGCAAGAAGCAGAACGTCTAGCTGCTGAAAAGCGCGCCAAAGAAGAAGCTGAGCGTAAAGCAGAAGCTGACCGCAAAGCTGCAGAAGCTAAAAAACGTGATGAGCAACGTGCGCAACTGGCTAAAGATGACCCAGAAGAAGCTGCTCGTCGTGCTGCGAAAGAAGAAGCAAAGCGTGAAGCTGATCGCATCAAAGCAACGCAAGAAGCTGAGCGTTTACGCAAGCTGGAAATGGAAGCCAAACGTCAAGCTGAAGAAGCACGTCGTTTAGCTGAAGAGAATGCAGAGCGTTGGGCGAAAGAAGAGCGTGCTGCTGTTGATTTAGGTGATTATCACTTGACCAGCAACGTCTACGCCAAACAAGCTGAAGACGAAGAAGATACCCGTGATGAACGGGGTGGTCGTCGTGGTGGCAAAAAAGCCCCAGTGGGTAAAGCGAAGAAAAAAGATGATGCGGATGATAAAGACGCATTCAACCGCGCTAATCGCCACAAGAAAAAGAAAACGCCAACCAGTATGCAACATGGCTTTAATAAGCCTGCGCAACCTGTTGAACGTGAAGTGAAAATCGGTGAGACCATCACAGTTGCTGAATTAGCTGCCAAAATGGCCGTTAAAGCTTCTGAAGTTATCAAAACGATGATGAAGATGGGTGCTATGGCGACCATCAACCAAGTGATTGATCAGGAAACTGCTGCTATCGTTTGTGAAGAAATGGGCCACAAATTCACTTTAACGCGTGAGAATGAATTAGAAGAAACCGTCATGGCGGATCGTGAAGGCGAAGGTGCGTTAGAACCTCGTGCACCGGTCGTTACTGTGATGGGCCACGTTGACCACGGTAAAACCTCTTTACTCGACTACATTCGTAAAGCGAAAGTTGCCGCAGGCGAAGCCGGTGGCATTACTCAGCACATTGGTGCTTACCACGTTGAAACAGAGCGCGGCATGATCACCTTCTTAGATACCCCTGGTCACGCGGCGTTTACGTCAATGCGTGCTCGTGGTGCGAAGGCGACTGATATTGTTGTGCTGGTTGTTGCTGCCGACGATGGTGTAATGCCGCAAACGAAAGAAGCAATCCAGCATGCGAAAGCTGCAGGGGTGCCAATTGTCGTAGCCGTCAACAAAATTGATAAACCAGATGCAGATCCAGACCGTGTCCGCAACGAATTATCCCAATATGGTGTAATTTCGGAAGAATGGGGTGGTGATACTCAGTTCGTGCAAGTGTCTGCCAAAACAGGTTTGGGTATTGATGATTTATTAGAATCCTTGTTAGTTCAATCTGAATTATTAGAGTTGACTGCCGTGAAAGTCGGTATGGCACGCGGTGTTGTCATTGAATCTCGCCTTGATAAAGGCCGTGGTCCAGTTGCATCAATTCTGGTGCAAGAAGGGACTTTAAAACAAGGTGATATCGTGCTTTGTGGTCTAGAGTATGGCCGTGTTCGTGCGATGCGTGATGAAAATGGTCAAGATGTCAAAGAAGCTGGTCCATCGATCCCAGTTGAGATCTTAGGTCTTTCCGGCGTGCCATCTGCAGGTGATGAAGTCACTGTTGTGAAGGATGAACGCAAAGCACGTGAAGTTGCGTTATACCGTCAAGGGAAGTTCCGTGATGTGAAATTGGCACGTCAACAAAAAGCCAAGTTGGAAAACATGTTTGCCAACATGACTGAAGGCGATGTTGCTGAACTGAATATCGTATTGAAAGCGGACGTGCAAGGTTCGGTTGAAGCGATCAGTGATTCATTATCGAAACTCTCGACTGATGAAGTTAAAATCAAAATCATCGGTAGTGGTGTTGGTGGGATCACAGAAACTGACGCAACCTTGGCTGCAGCTTCTTCTGCCATCGTTATCGGTTTCAACGTTCGTGCTGAAGCCAACGCACGGAAGATCATTGAAGACGAATCGCTTGATTTACGTTACTACAGCATCATTTATGAACTGTTAGACGAAGTGAAAGCGGCGATGACGGGTATGTTAGCGCCTGAGTTCAAACAACAGATCATCGGTTTAGCGCAAGTTCGTGACGTATTCCGTTCACCGAAGTTTGGCGCAATCGCAGGTTGTATGGTGACCGAAGGTATCGTGAAGCGTAACGCACCAATCCGTGTATTGCGTGATAACGTGGTGATCTACGAAGGTGAACTCGAATCATTACGTCGCTTCAAAGATGACGTCTCTGAAGTTCGTAACGGCTTCGAATGTGGTATCGGTGTTAAGAACTACAATGACGTACGTGAAGGGGACCAAATCGAAGTATTCGAAGTGGTTCAGGTTGAGCGTACGCTGTAACTTAAGTTGCTGATTTTGCATTGATTGTTGAATAGCAGGGGCCGTGAGCCCCTGTTTGTTTCTGCAAATGAATTTGGAAATACTATGAGTAAAGAATTTGCCCGCTACGATCGTCTTGCCCAGCAGATGCAGCAAGAGATGGCGGTTATTTTGCAACGTGAAATCAAAGATCCTCGCTTGCATCGCATGATTACGGTCTCCGATGTAGAAGTATCGAAAGATTTATCCCATGCGAAAATTTATGTCACTTTTTTAGGCTTAGAAAGTGAAAAAGTGGCGTTGAATTTACAAATCTTAAATGATGCCAGTGGTTTCATTCGCAGCATAATTGCCAAGCGCATTCAAGCGCGTATCGTGCCGACAGTGCGCTTTTATTTCGACAAATCGTTAGATGAAGGGATCCGTATGGCAAACCTGGTCGAAACAGTGCGCCGCAGCGACGAACAAAAACGCAAAGCCGCAGGTCAAGAACTGGATGTTTCTGGCAAGCCAGGTGATGAAGAAGAATAAGCAGGATTTTTCATGGCACGTCGGCAAGTCGATGGCATTTTTCTCTTAAATAAGCCATTAGAAATTTCAAGTAACGGCATTTTGCAACGCGTTCGCTGGTTATATCAAGCCGAAAAGGCCGGTCATACCGGAGCGCTCGACCCATTAGCATCAGGGCTTCTTCCTATATGCTTTGGCGAGGCAACTAAGTTCAGTCAGTTTTTGCTAGATACTGATAAAACCTACGAGGTTTCAGCTAAATTTGGTGTTCGAACTGATACCAGCGATGCCGCAGGTGAGGTGATTTCAGAGCGTCCTATTGCGTTCACTCTGAGCGATTTACAGCAGGCAATCGCGCATTTTTCGGGCGAGCAAATGCAAGTGCCGACCATGTATTCTGCTTTGAAATATCAAGGTCAACCACTTTACAAATATGCACGCCAAGGCATCACAGTACCCCGTGAAGCTCGACCCATCACCATTTTTAAATTCGATTTGCTCGAGTTTGATGGTGTTGATGCAAAATTTATTGTGCATTGCAGTAAAGGCACTTACATCCGGACTTTGATTGATGATCTGGGTGAAATGTTAGGCTCTGGGGCTTATGTGACTGCATTACACCGCACCCAAGTTGGGCCTTTTACCGCGGCACAAATGCATCCAACCGAAGTGCTCGAGCCGCTTAATCAAGCGGCGGATTGGCAGGGGCTGGATGCACTGCTATTACCGATGGATTGGGCATTGCAAGGGTTGCCTACTCTCGAGTTGCAAGTTGAGCAATGCCAACGACTGGTTCATGGTCAGACCGTTAACCTTGACCAAGCGATGTTACAAAAATTACCGCGATCCCAGGTTGATGCAGTGAAACTTTATGATGCGGAACAGCGATTTATGGGCATTGGTCGGACTGAAGCCGGTCAATTGTTTGTTCGACGCTTGTTGAATACCAGCCAACGGCAGTAATTTGCGGTTGTATTTCTTTGTTTTTGTGGTATTCTGCGCGCTCATTTTTTGATTGCTGGCTGGATTAGTGCCTGGCGGTAATCGTTCTTAACTATCCTGGAGGATAAAATGTCACTAACTGTCGCTGAAAAAGCAAAAATCTTAGCAGACTTCGGTACTAAAGCCGGTGATTCAGGTTCAACTGAAGTTCAAGTTGCTCTGTTGACTGCAAACATTTCTAAGCTGCAAGGTCACTTTGCAGAACACAAGCACGACTTCCACTCACGTCGTGGTTTATTACGCATGGTTTCTCAGCGTCGTAAATTGTTAGACTATTTAAAGCGTTCTGATTTAGCACGTTACACTGCTTTAATCGAGCGTTTAGGTCTGCGTCGTTAATTCGACCTCACCGACAAAAAGGAGCCAAATGGCTCCTTTTTTGTTTTTTACGGCCTTTGAAGTGACAACTGATGAAAAATCAGCGTTTTTCCACTGGAAGCATTGCGCTGAAGCTATCTTTTTTCAACCTGAACCAGCTATACTGACAGCCGAAAAATCGACCCAAAAATCCCGCGTTTAGGGCGCATCAGTTGCCCAGGTCCACGCGTCAAATACAGAAAGGAAATAATCAAGTGAATCCCATCGTAAAACAATTTCAATTCGGTCAACACACCGTAACTTTAGAGACTGGCGTAATCGCTCGTCAAGCCGATGGCGCCGTGTTGGCAAGCATGGGCGATACTTCTGTTTTAGTCACAGTTGTTGGTAAAAAACAAGCGAAGCCAGGCCAAGACTTCTTCCCATTGACCGTGAACTACCAAGAAAAAATGTACGCGGCAGGCCGTATTCCAGGTGGTTTCTTCAAACGTGAAGGCCGTCCAACTGAAGGCGAAACGTTAATCTCTCGTTTAATCGATCGTCCAATTCGTCCATTATTCCCAGAAGGTTTCACGAACGAAGTGCAAGTGATTGCGACTGTGGTGTCAGTGCAACCAGAAATTCAGCCAGATATTATTTCTATTTTAGGTACTTCAGCTGCCTTAGCAATTTCAGGCATCCCATTCAGTGGCCCGTTAGGTGCAGCACGTGTTGGTTATATCAATGACCAGTACGTCTTAAACCCATCTGAAGATGAGTTGAAAACTTCGAAATTAGACTTAGTGGTAGCAGGCACAGCCAATGCCGTATTGATGGTTGAATCTGAAGCGCAAGTACTGTCTGAAGATGTGATGTTAGGTGCTGTTGTTTACGGTCATGACCAAATGCAAACAGCAATCAACGCTATTGCAGAATTTGCAGCAGAAGCTGGCAAGCCTGCCTGGAATTGGGTTGCTCCTGAAAAGAACTTACCTCTGATTGCTAAGATTGAAGAGTTATCTTCAGCCGCTTTAGGCGAAGCCTACCGCATCACTGAAAAAGCAAAACGTTATGAGCGTATCGGTGAAATCAAAGCTGACGTTTTTGCTCAAATCAAAGCACAACTGGCTGAAGGCGAGAGCTTCAATGAAACTGAAGCGAGTGAAATTTTCCACAACTTAGAATCTAAGATTGTTCGTACTCGTATCATTGCAGGTGAGCCACGGATTGACGGTCGTGATAACGAAATGATCCGCGGTTTGTCGGTCATGACAGGTTTATTACCACGGACCCACGGTTCTGCTTTATTCACTCGTGGCGAAACGCAAGCTTTAGTAACTTGTACTTTAGGCACAGCACGCGACGCACAGACGGTTGATGACTTATTGTCAGATAAAACTGATAACTTCCTGTTCCACTATAACTTCCCTCCGTTCTCTGTCGGTGAGACTGGGATGGTGGGTTCGCCAAAACGTCGTGAGATTGGTCATGGTCGTTTAGCAAAACGTGGTGTCGCTGCGGTAATGCCAGATTTTGATGTGTTCCCATACACAGTTCGGATGGTATCTGAGATTACTGAATCAAACGGTTCAAGCTCAATGGCCTCTGTTTGTGGTTCTTCATTAGCATTAATGGATGCAGGCGTTCCAATCAAAGCTTCTGTTGCTGGTATTGCAATGGGCTTAGTGAAAGAAGGCGATAACTTTGTTGTGCTGTCAGATATTTTAGGTGATGAAGATCACTTAGGGGATATGGACTTTAAAGTTGCTGGAACTACTGCAGGTATCACAGCTTTACAGATGGATATCAAAATTGAAGGTATCACCAAAGAAATCATGCAAATTGCGCTGAAACAAGCCAAAGCTGCACGTATTCACATTTTGGGCGTGATGGACCAAGCGATCAACACGCACCGTTCAGAGCTTTCTGAGCATGCGCCACGCATCTATACCTTACACATTAACCCAGAAAAAATCCGTGATGTGATCGGTAAAGGTGGTGCTGTTATTCGTCAAATCACTGAAGAATCAGGGACGACTATCGAAATCGAAGATGACGGTACTGTGAAGATCGCCGCGACCAACAGCAAAGCTGCGGGTATCGCGATTGCGAAAATCGAAGCAATCACTGCTGAAATCGAAGTGGGCGCAATCTATCAAGGTGAAGTGGTTCGGATCGTTGATTTCGGTGCATTCGTTAACGTATTACCAGGCAAAGACGGCTTAGTTCACATCTCTCAAATTTCTGAAGAGCGTGTAAATAACGTGGCTGATCACTTACAAGTCGGTCAGAAAGTTGCCGTCAAAGTGTTGGAAGTTGATAAACAAGGCCGTGTGCGTTTGAGTATCAAAGAAGCCAATGCGAAACCAGCAGCTGAAGCAAATGCAGAAACTGCAGTTTAAACCTTACTTGTTGTTACTGCTGCTGTTCGCAGCAGTAACTAGCAGTGGTTGTATGCAAACAAACAATGCCCCGAAAGGGGTATTGCTTGAAGATCCTTTGTTGCCTGAACCGCAAGCGATCCCGATGCGTTCGGAGATTGCGATCTCCAGAATGACTGAAATGCTGGATGCGGCCAAATTAACCAAGGAACAAAAAGCCAAGCTCTTTTATGAGCGTGGTGTGATGTACGATAGTGTCGGACTCTCAGTGTTAGCGCGAGTTGATTTTATTCGTGCATTACGTTTAAAGCCTGATATGGCGGATGCTTATAATTTCTTAGGGATCCAACACACCATCAATGGTGACTATGACAGTGCCTTCGAATCCTTTGATTCAGCGCTGGAATTAGATGCTAATTATCAATACGCTTATCTCAATCGTGGTATTGCTTTGCAATATGACGGCAAGTTAGATCTAGCGATTGCCGATTTTAAAACTTTCCAACAAATTCAACCCAACGATCCTTATCGTGCTTTATGGCGTTTCTGGGCTGAAGTTGAAAAAGATCCTCAACTTGCCCTGGTGAATTTGGAGCAAGCCTCACAAACTCTCGATCCGCAAGTATGGGCAACCCAAGTGGTGGCCTTTTACTTGGGAAAAATTAGCGAAGCAGAGTTAAAAGCAGTGGCCACCGATGCCAATGATCCAAAACAGTTGGCTGAGCAATTATGCGAACTGTATTTTTATCTAGGTAAATGGCAAGCCCTTCAGAACAACCCGACAGCAGCAGCGCAGTCATTTAAATTAGTGCTAGCGACGAACGTTTATGAGTTTGTTGAATATCGTCATGCTCGGATTGCTTTAACTAAACTCCGGTTTTCGGTATTGCAACAAGCGGAAGAAGGTGTAGAAGAGACTGCGCCAACGCAAGATAAGACTCAACAGCCGGAAAGTGCGCCCGGTGAATAGTTTGATCTCCCCGCAAAACAAAAGCCGGCTTGCTGGCTTTTTTTTATGCATCCTGTTGTGTGGTTGTGAGCAACCGAGTCCGTCAGTAGTTCCCGGAGAATTGCTTTTTCAAAAAGCGCAGCAAGCCGAAGCCAACGGCCTTTTGATACAGGCAAGCGCTCAGTATGAACAGTCCGCCGCGCAAGGCTATCTTCCGGCGATTGCGGCACGATTAGCTTTGCAAAAGCCGACAGATTCGAGTCAGCAACTCAGAGAGTGGCTAGCGACTCTTCCTAATCAAGGCCAGCTGTTCGCGTATTATCAGCAGCTGGGGGCCAAGCTGGAAAGTTCAGAGCATCAAGCATTGCTGCATCCTAAACATCAGGCCGTAGCCCCCGCAAAATTTCAGCAGCAAGCCGCCTGTGCTATCAGCATACAACCGATCGTCAGTGCTGAATTAGAGGGTAGGCAGTGGCAAGGCTTGATGCAGGCATGGCAAGAGGATGCTTTTTTGCAAACTTTGCCAGTTTGTTTTCATCCTACTTTGCGAGTTTCGGCGGAGAGGTTGGCGTGTTCAGATGAGCCAAATCGACGGTTACAATGCGATTTTTCGCCCTTAGAGTCGTTAGTGAGAGCTGGTTCCTTTAGTCAAATCGTACTGATAACAGGGCGGGGCACAGCCAATTACAACAATGGTGTCTTGCTGTTGCCAACTTATGCTGATTTAGCTTTGTTGCGCCACGAGTTTAGCCATATTGTCGGTATGATGGACGAATATGCATTTCCAACGGGTGTTGCAAAGGATGAATGTCAGAAAGGGCGAATAGTTACTAACTTATTATTTGATAAAGCAGATTTACCGGCTTATTTGCGTAAATGGCAATTGACCGAACAGCAAATCAATCTAACGCCAGTCGCAACTTGTGAACACGCAAAGATGCAAGCTTATCGCGTCGTATCAGAAGACACGCATATGACGTACTTCGAGCTCGCCATTCCTAAACTCTATCAGTATTTAATTCAACAGCAGTTAAAGCAGCCTGCTGAGATTATGCCCGTACAATACTATTTCGCATATCTCGCGCGGCAGAAAGGGGATTGGCAGTTATGGCAACAATTTATGCAGATCGCGGCGGATTATGGCTATCAACCCGCGCAATCATCACTACAGGAATGGCAACAGAGGCAAGTTTCTGAGTAGCTGACTAGTTCGACAGTTCGGTCAATTCGCGCTGTAATAAGCCAGAGTCACCTAAATTCAGCTCAATCAAGCGCTTGAGGTGAGTCACACTTTCGAGATCGATACGTTCGCAGCGCAATCCTAAAGTATCTTCATGAATATGGGCAATACTGACTTCCATCTGTAACTGTAGCTGACCATCATTCAAACTGAATTGAAAAGTCGCGATATCGGAGAGCTGGCCTGACCAATCGCTTGGGCGTTTGATCAGCGCCCCTTTTAACGAAAGATCCAAAAGCTCAGACTGATAGCTTTGCTGGCCTTGGCTTAGTGTGGCATCACTACTAAACAAAATACGGCTAAATTTTCGGTTATCCATAAACACTCCCCCCAAGTACATACTGCCAGCATAGGCTGTTTTTGCTAAAAAAAACAGGCCGGTGGATCCGGCCTGAAATTTTATTCTTGCTTATTTAACCTCTTCCCCGGCAGCTTGGCGATCTGCATGGTAGGAAGAACGAACAAAAGGACCACAAGCGGCATGTTTAAAGCCAAGTTCATATGCAATCCGAGTGATTTCGTCGAATTCTTCTGGAGACACGTAGCGTTTCACCGGTAAGTGGTGTTTACTGGGTTGTAGATATTGGCCGACCGTGAGCATGTCGACATTATGCGCACGTAAATCTTTCATCACTTCGATGATTTCTTCAGTCGTTTCGCCCAGACCTACCATCAGGCCTGATTTTGTCGAAACTTCAGGGTGTAATTCTTTATAACGACGCAGTAACTCCAAAGACCACTTATAGTCGGCACCCGGACGCGCTAATTTATATAAGCGTGGTGCGGTTTCTAAGTTGTGGTTAAACACATCTGGTGGCGTCTGTTTTAAGATTTCCAGGGCTGTGTCCATGCGGCCTCGGAAGTCGGGGACAAGAACTTCCACTTTGATATTTGGATTTTCACGCCGGATTGCAGTAATTGATTCGGCAAAATGCGCAGCACCACCATCGCGTAAATCATCCCTATCGACTGAAGTGATGACCACATATTTTAATTTCATGTCTTTGATAGTCAGTGCCAGTTTTTCAGGCTCTTCTGCGTTCGGTGGTAATGGACGGCCATGCGCCACATCACAGAATGGGCAGCGACGGGTACAAATTGCCCCTAGGATCATGAACGTCGCGGTACCATGATTGAAACATTCAGAAAGGTTTGGGCAAGATGCTTCTTCACAAACCGAATGCAGACCATGTTTGCGTAAAGCACTTTTGATTTCATCAATACGTTCGTTGCTCTTTGGCAAGGTGATTTTTAGCCAAGAGGGTTTCCGCAACATTTCCGTCGGTTCAGTAGGGACTACTTTTACTGGAATTAAAGCCATTTTTTCGGCGTCACGAAGTTTAACGCCAGGTTCCATAGTGGCAGTTTTGGTCATGCTGCAAACCCTTTTAATTCGATTAATTCGTTAATATTCAGCCGCTCAACAAACTGACGACTGATTTCTTGTTTGGCTAAAGTCATGGTCTTTAAGCCACCTAAATCTTTACTTTGCACCATTTGCATACCCGCATAACCACAGGGGTTAATGCGCGCAAAGGGTGATAAATCCATATCTACATTCAATGCTAGGCCATGAAAGGTACAGCCCTTACGCACCCGCAAACCCAGTGAAGCGACTTTGGCTTCGTTCACGTAAACCCCTGGGGCATCCGCTTTCGCATAGGCTTCAGTTTGATAATTCGCCAAGCTGCCAATGATCACATTTTCAATCAATGTGACTAACTCACGGACACCGATTTTGCGTCTTTTGATATCAAGCAGCACGTAAGCCACCAATTGACCCGGGCCATGGTAAGTGACTTGTCCACCTCGGTCGACTTGCACCACAGGAATATCACCTGGAAATAACAAATGCTCCGCTTTGCCTGCTTGACCTTGCGTAAAAACCGGGGGATGTTCCAATAACCAAATTTCATCGACCGTTGCTTCGGTGCGGTGATCGGTAAAATCTTGCATCCGACGCCAAGTTTCGGTGTAATCAACTAAGCCTAAATCACGGATAATCAGTGCATCAGACACTTGCCACTCCTTTTAGTACGTGCATTATAACGACTTCAAAGCAGGCTCGAAGTGATTACATGACATAGCGGACCAGTTCCAAGCTGCCAAGTTCGGTATACAGTAACTCTAGATGATCTTTACTCGTCACGATCACCGAGACTGACACAGAATGATAGTTGCCTTTGCTACTAGGTTTGATGGAAGGTGAGTAGTCATTGGCTGCGGCATGTTGTTGCAACTTAGCGATGACTTGTGGCACTAAATCCTCATGAGCCACGCCAACCACTTTGAAGGTGAAAGAGCAAGGAAACTCTAAGAAGGTATCAAAAGTGGTGTCTTTGACGATTTTTTTCATGAAAAGCTCCAATCAACTGAGCAGAAAACAAAGTTGCGATATTCTAACAAAAAGTCCCGGGCCATGCCGGGACTTTCTGACGCGAAATGAACGTCAAATGCAGAGTTAAATAAACTGCATCTTGATGTAATCGACCATCCGGCCAAAAATGCCAGCTTCCTCGATGTCTTCAAGTGCAACGAGCGGGTACTCTGCAATATCTTCATCGCCCAGCTTTAAAAATACCGAACCTACGACTTGGCCTTTGTTAATTGGGGCAACTAATTGCTGATTCAACTTAAAATCCGCTTTTAAATTTTTGCGGTCACCACGTTTTAATGTGATCGGGGTTTCACTTAACACGCCTAAACTAATATTCTCTTTTACGCCTTGCCATACGCGCTGTTGAGCAAATTCTTCACCGGCTTTATAAGGAGAGAATGTTTCAAAGAAACGAAAGCCGTAGGTCAGTAATTTTTTATTTTCTGCCTCACGCTCTTTCGCACTCCCTGTCCCCATGACTACTGAAATTAACCGCATATCATCTTTGGTCGCTGAGGTAACTAGACTGTAGCCAGCTTCTGAGGTGTGGCCTGTCTTAATCCCATCAACATTCAGGCTCTTATCCCACAACAAACCATTACGGTTGTGTTGTTTGATGCCATTAAATTCATACTCTTTTTCGGCATAAATTTTATATTCTTCGGGCACATCTTTGATGAGTGCGACTGATAATTTTGCCATATCACGTGGGGTGGTTTTCTGCTCTGGGGCTGGTAAACCATGCGAATTCATAAAGGTGGTATTGCTCATGCCAATGCGTTTTGCATGGGCGTTCATCAGTTCAACAAAGGCTTCTTCGGTGCCAGCAATATGTTCCGCCATTGCAATACAAGCATCATTGCCCGATTGAATAATGATCCCGCGGTTCAAATCCTGAACTGAAATGGTCTTGCCGACCTCAATGAACATTTTGGACGAATCTGGTAATTGTTTTGCCCAAGCATTTTCGCTAATGGTGACCTGATCTTCAGGCTTGATATTGCCATTTTTGATTTCAGTGCCAATGACATAACTGGTCATCATTTTAGTCAGACTCGCCGGTGCTAACAGCTCATCTGCATTGCCTTCGGCTAACACTTTACCCGTGTGGTAATCAATCAGGATATAGCCCTTCGCATTCACTTCGGGGGCCTGTGGTGTCACTTGAATATCTTGTGCTTGAGCAAAAAGACTAAAACAGCTAAAGCTACTAATAAGGAAAAAACGACGATACTGATTCATAAAACTCTTTCTTCGTTAAAGTTAAAAGTGGAGTTATCCCCGATACTCGAGATTAACTACATAAATTCCGATTGGTGAAATAAGCATCTGGATACTTATCGCTGCGTAAATTCTGCAGGACTTCGGCAGCATCGCTACTTGAAAAAGGCCCTGCGATTAGCCTGAATAAACCATTTGCTGCCTCAATCTTTGTATTCACAGACAGTTGTGCGCGGATTTCGTTCCCAAGACGTTGTACTTTAGTTTGATCGCCACTGGCAATCAGCTGGATAAAGCATCCCTGACGGGACGGGCTATTATCAACAGGAATGATTGCTTGGCTGCGAACATTTTGATTCGATGAAGTGCCAGTTGCGGCAACTGTGCTTGTCACAGGCTGAGTGCGGCTTGGGGTTACAGCCTCTGGGGTATAAGGTTCTTCAACAAATTGTTCGCTTTGATATTGGTCTGCGCCTAAGGTCTGTTCTTCGAATTTAGTATCCGAGCTGACGCCCGTTGCTAAAGTGGTTTGATTTATCATTGCTGGCGAGGCAACTAACTCTACTTTGACTCGACCTGTGCCGCCAGGAAAAATTCCTAAACGGTAGGCTGCTGCGTAGGATAAATCGATAATTCTATCCTGATGAAAAGGGCCTCGGTCGTTGACACGAACGATAGCAGAGGTGTTATTCGCTAAATTTGTGACTCGCACATAGGAAGGCAAAGGCAATGTTTTATGGGCTGCGGTCATCGCAAACACATTATAAGTTTCGCCGTTGGAGGTTTTGTGACCGTGAAATTTATTGCCATACCAAGACGCAGTCCCTATTTCACTGTATTCCATAATATCGGTGCGTGGCGAATAATTAATACCATAAATATTATAGGGTTTGTTACCGCCTCGGCTTAATGGTTCGACATTCGGTTCAGCATCGCGCATTTCTTCCGCAGTGGGTAAACGCATCGGGATGCTGTCGGTATCTTGGTCATATCGACCCGCATTCGGATCCATGTTGGCATCATAATCATTTGTAGTACTACAGGCAGTTAACAACAATGAAAATGCAATAAAACTGATACGAAAAGTTGATTTTAAAGAGAGAGTTACAGAAGCGTTCATCATTGTTTTGCCAATAACCGTTTATGTGTACTGATAGCCATCAGAATGCCAAATCCAGCGAGTAAAGTCACTAAAGAAGTACCACCAAAGCTGACTAAAGGCAAAGGAACCCCGACTACCGGTAAAATTCCTGAGACCATTCCCATATTCACGAAGACATAGACGAAAAACGTTAAAGTGATGCTGCCCGCGAGAAATTTGCTGTAGTTATCTTGCGCTTGATGGGCGATCATTAACCCACGGCCGATAATAAATAAATACAAAGCGAGTAGGGCAATCACTCCCATTAAACCGAACTCTTCCGAGTAGACAGCAAAGATAAAATCAGTATGTCGTTCTGGTAAAAACTCAAGCTGGGATTGGGTTCCTTGCATCCAGCCTTTGCCTTCCACGCCGCCCGAACCAATCGCAATTTTAGACTGAATGATGTGATAGCCTTTGCCAAGCGGATCGCGTTCTTCATCAAGCAGAGTTAACACCCGTTGGCGCTGATAATCATGCATCAGGAATGTCCAAAGAATGGGAATAAAGCCTGCAATCAGTGCTGCAATGGTCGCGATAATTCGCCAACTCATGCCGCTTAAGAAAATTACAAAAACACCTGCAACCGCAACTAAAATTGAGGTCCCAAGATCGGGTTGCTTGGCAATAAGCAATGTTGGGAATAAACAAATTAAAAAACCGACTATAACATGAGTGATGCGAGGCGGCATTGGGCGAGTCGACATGTACCAAGCGACAGCCATGGGTAACGCCAGTTTCATAATTTCAGAGGGTTGGAATTTGGTAAAACCAAGATTTAACCAACGAGTTGCCCCCTTTGCGGTATAGCCAAAGAATTCGACCAACACTAAACAAAAAACGCCAGCCAAATATAAAGGGATGGACCATTGCAAATAAGTTTTTGGATTTAACTGGGCTAGAGCCAACATCACCAGCATCGCAAAACCCAGTTTGAGTGCTTGTCCTTCAACCAGCACCATGTCTTGGCCATCAGCACTGTATAAGGTAAATAAACCAAGGATCACTAAAGTTAAAATGCCAAAAAACAACGGGGCATCCAGATGCCAGCGGGTGAAGACAGAAACCTTCTGATTATCCAACTGACTCAATGGCCACCTCCTTGTTGTTCTTCTGTGCCGTTTGATGTTGCAGAATCGTTTTCCTGTGAGTCTTGCAGTTGAGTATCTGGGCCTTCATCAATTTGGATGCTGGGGAGTTCATTGGCCGCAGGCGTTGATGCAGGTAATTTCAACTGTGAGCCAGCAGGATTTTCTGCTACAGCTGAAGACGGATTGATAGGTGTCTCCAACACTGATTGATTGGTATTTGGATTTACTTTGGGCTCAGACGACTTTTGTAAAGCCGCTTTCGCTTTCGCTTCTTGTTCAGCCAACGCCTCTTGGGCATAACGCAGTTCGCGGGCAACCAAAGCTTGCGCTCGTTGTTGTTGGATCGCGGTAATCGTTGCGCGATCTGGAAGTTGTGGGTTGTTATACAAATCCGAGAAATAATAATCCATCAATTGCCGCGCGACTGGTGCAGCATTCGCGCCGCCGCCACCGGCATTCTCAACAATCACTGAGACCACAATTTCAGGATTTTCATAAGGGGCAAAACCAATGTAAAGCGCATTATCGCGGTGCCGTTCATCAATGGCCTTGGCGTTGTACTTTTGACCGGCTGCAATATTAATGACTTGCGCGGTTCCAGTCTTGCCACCTGATGTATAGGTAGTCCCTAAGAATGCCCCCCGTGCAGTACCGCCTTCTTGATGCACAGTGCGACGCATTGCTTCACGAGCGATGACCCAGTTATTTGGATTTTGTACTGGGATCACTTGTTCTTTTTCCACCAATAACGTTCCTTCCGTTGCGTTATTGTGGAAGCGATTGCCAAGCCTAGGGGTTACTCGGGCACCATCATTCAGTAAAGTAGCAGTCGTAATGGCTAACTGAAGTGGGGTAGAACTCCAATACCCTTGGCCAATGCCAATGTTAATGGTATCACCGGGTCCCCAATTTTGTTTGTGGCGCCGTTTTTTCCATTCTCGACTTGGCATCAAACCAGCAGTCTCTTCGGATATATCGATGCCGCTCTTGCGGCCATAGCCTGCATTGTTCATAAACTGCCAAATTTTATCGACGCCAAGTTTATAAGCGAGGTCGTAGAAGTAAGTATCACAACTTTTAATGATGCCAATATAAACATCGACATAACCATGCCCTAGACGGAAGTGATCACGCCATGGACGACTGACATTTGGCAGTCGATAAAAACCGGGATCCGGGATTGCCGTATGTTCTGTCACGATCCCTGTTTCAAGACCTAAGACAGCCATTAAAGGTTTAACTGTTGAAGCGGGCGGATAGACCCCTTGGGTCATTCGATTGACTAGAGGACGGTCGGGGGAATTTAAAAGCATCCGATAATCTTTACCGCTAATACCATGGACAAATAAGTTCGGGTCATAACTTGGATTGGAGTAAAACGCCAGAATCGAGCCATCGCGCGGATCCATCACGACAATTGCCCCTCGATTTTCACCCAGCGCTTCTTGGGCTTTGATTTGCAGGCCTAAGTCGAGTGAAAGGTACAAATCATCGCCCGAAATAGCCGGTTGTTCTTTTAGCGTGCGAATGATTCGACCACGAGAATTGACTTCGACTTCTTGATAACCCACTTTGCCATGTAACATGGCCTCATAAAATTTTTCAACGCCAACTTTGCCGATATCACGGGTTGCCGCATAATTAGCACTGATGTTTTGTTCATCCAGTTGCTTGAATTCTTTTTCGTTGATTTTGCCAATATAACCAAGGGCATGCGTCAACAAATCGCCATAGGGATAATAGCGAGTCAAGCGAGCTTCTAATGAAACTCCACGGAACTTATGCAGATGCACGGCGAGAATGGCGACTTCTTGCTCAGTGAGTTGTTCTTTCAGTGCGATACTTTTAAAACGACGTTGCGCTTTCACCTCTTTGAAAAAATCACTTTGTTGTTCTTCTGTAATTTCAATGAGTTGACTTAGTTCTTTCACAGTCTCCGCAAGATCTGTCACTTGTTCAGGGACCAATTCTAAGGAATGTACTGGGGCATTTTCTGCCAACAGAGTGCCACGTCGATCGTAAATCAGACCACGATTTGGCGCTAAGGGTACTAACTTAATCCGATTACCATCGGCACGGGTTGAATATTCTTCGTAGCGAGTGACCTGTAAATTGTACAGATTTGCAATGATAATCCCGAACATGACGACGACAACACAAAAGGCAACAATAGCACGGTTTAGAAACAGCTGGGTTTCTGCCACCGGGTCGTTAATGGTCACGCGCCGCTTCAGCATGAACTACTCGCGATGATAGGGATGATTCGTGCTGATGCTCCAAGCACGATAAAGACTTTCGGCAAGAACCACTCGCACGAGCGGGTGAGGCAGAGTGAGTGCAGAGAGTGACCATTTACCTTCACTCGCGGCAATACAAGCAGGTGCTAAACCTTCTGGCCCACCGACTAGCAAACAAACATCTCGGCCATCCATTTGCCATTGCTCGATTTTTTGTGCCAGTTGCGGGCTACTCCAATTGCCTCCTTCAACCTCAAGAGTAATAATTCGAGCACCTTTTGGTACTGCTGCCAGCATCTTTTCGCCTTCTTGTTCAAGAATACGTTTGATATCAGCATTTTTCCCGCGTTTGCCCGCAGGGATTTCGATAAGTTCTAACGGCAGATCGCGAGGAAACCGCCGAGCATATTCTTCATAGCCGGTGGTCACCCATGCAGGCATTTTGCTGCCGACTGCGATCAAATAAAGCTTCATCGAATTAAGCGGCCCACAGTTTCTCAAGCTGATAGAAACTACGGCTTTCTTCCAGCATGACATGGACAACTACTTGGCCCAAATCAATTAACACCCATTCGCCAGATTTGTCGCCTTCAGTACCGAGTATGCAGATCCCTGCCTTTTTCGCTTCGCTGATGACGTAGGCGGCAACAGAACGGGTGTGACGATTTGAAGTTCCAGAGCAAACGATCATCCAATCAGTTTCGGTTGATTTGCCTTTAACATCTAAAGTCACAATATCCCGGCCTTTCATATCGTCGATTTTATCGGCGACAAACGCCATCAATTCATTTGTATTCACAATTAACCCTTTCGCTCATGCGTAAAAACGGCGCATTTTAACAGCTTTTCCGCCAATGATATATCTAGATCACCGATAAAGCTGGTGTTGTTGGATGTATTGTTGCACCGCTGGAATTTGATAGTGGCTCTGCGGTTCACCTTTCTGGTAACTTTGCCGGATCTCAGTGGCTGAAATCGGGTAGTTTGGGTTGGGCAGTAATAATATTTTACCCGCAGAATTTAGGCGTAGCTCTTCAAGTGAATGCGCTTGATATTGGCGCAGCAATTCTGGGGCATCGCCCAAATCACTGGAATAGCCTGGACGTTGGAGTACTAATAAATGGGCAAGTTTAAAAATCTGCTGATACTGATGCCATTGAGTCAAGCTGCAGAGTGAGTCCATGCCGATTAAAAAACACAGGTTGTCGTTGGGATATTGCTTTTTTAATGCCGACAGTGTTTCTACGGTAAAAGAGGGTGAATCTTTGCGTAATTCCAACTCATTCAGCAGTAATTGCGGCGAGTCGGCGATGGCGATTTTTACCATGGCGGCACGATGTTGGCTTTGACTTCCCGGCGCCGCACGATGCGGTGGAATATGGCACGGCAGCAATTCCAGCTGTTCTAGTTGGCAATAATCCACCACAAATAAGGCGAGCTGCAAATGCCCCTGATGAATGGGGTCAAAGGTTCCGCCATAAAATCCGCGCAAGCGGTGTTGTTCACAGTTGACCATGGTGAATGGAAAACAATTTCGGCACGGGATTGATAAACAAAGTGACAAGATGCCCTAAAGCGACCGTAGAGTTGGTCAGCAAACCACTTTTATAACCTCGGTCAAAAGCGTGCAATTCTTGCAGCAAATGTTGTAACCAGTTAGGCGACAAGCGCAATAAAGCTTGTTGGTAAAGTGGTTGTTTTTTGGGCCAAATGCCGAGTTTTTTACAGCTCTCAGCAAAGACAATTCCTGATTTTTCAGCGTGTTGCAGCTGTAGTAAAGTCATCGCTTCTTTTTGCAGTTGCCAAGCAATCACCACAGGCTCGGTATCCTGCTGTAACAATCTATCCAACCGATGTAATGCTTCTTCACCTTGGCCTGCTAAAACAGAATCGACCAATTGGAACACGGTAAAATGAGACTGGTCAGCAAAGTGTTGCTGCAAAAATGCGGCGTCGAGTGGTTTGCCATAATGCATCAAGGCAAGTTTTTCTAGCTCTTGTTTGGCGGCCAGTAAATTACCCGCCGCATGATGTTGCAGTAACTGCAGCGCATCCGTTTGCAACCGTAAACCCATTTGCGCGGCGCGCTCTTTCAGCCAGCGTAGAAACTGATAATCATCCAGCGGATAAAATTGCACTTGCACGCCAATTTCTGACAACGGCTTGAACCATGCTTGTTTACTAAATTCCGTGGCGTTTTTGGCCGCATGCAGCAATAACAGCACATCAGGGTTGAGTAGGGACGCCATCTGTTTGAGTGCATCTAAGGCCAGAGCCGATAGCTTACTCGTGCCTAAATCAATATCAATTACCTTGCGCTCACTAAACAGTGACAAGCTATTGAATTCGACCAAGCAATCAGCCCAATCAAACTGACCTTCAACAATAAAAGATTGTCGCTCGACGAAACCTTGGTTGCGAGCATGAGCACGGATCTCATCCAGTGCTTCCATTTTCTGCAAAGGCTCTTCGCCAAAGACAAGATAAACAGGAGCGAGCCCCTTTTGCAGGGCGCTCGCTAGTTGATTGCTATAGAGCTTTTGCATGCACTAGAGCCGACCGAGTTGACGTAAAATTCGCCCAACGGCTTGCCCGCGAAGCTCAGTCAGCAACATGTCAAGCTCCTTGGATTTCGCCAAGGCACGATCGGGATCTTCTTGATAATCCCGATTGAGTTCCAGTTGATACTCCTTGGGATCTTGCCCTGGTAACGTCAACTGATATTTCACCTTGTAGATGAGTTCATACTCTGCAATTTGGCCATTCGGGAAAATTGTTAACGCTCTTCGTGTTAAGGTGTCTTCAACCAACTGGAAGATGGCAGCATCACTTTGCGCATCTTCCAGTAATTTCACCTGATTTCGAGTTAGTTGTTTACCCAGCAAATTCAACAACTCGGAGTGTGGATCCCCTTGCAGATATATCGCAGGATATTTCTCCAAAGGTAAATCCCCACGCAACTTAAAGCCACAGCTGGCTAAGAATAGCGTGAAAGTGATGACTCCTAACAGTCGAAGCGTTTGCAGACCTGTCATCTTAAGCAACCACCAAACTCAATAATTTGCCTGGCACGTAAACAACTTTCTTCAGCTCGGCATTTTCTAAGAACTTCTGCACGTTGTCTTCTGCCATCGCTAGCGCCAGAACTTGGTCTTGGCTGGCATCCACTGCAACAGTCACTTTGCCACGCACTTTACCGTTGATTTGTACCACCACCAATTTCTCATCTTCGACTAAAGCGCTGTCATCGACTTGCGGCCAACCTGCAGCTTCAAGTTCAGTGCTATTGCCAAGCTGTTGCCACAAATACTGTGACAAGTGGGGAGTAATTGGATTTAACAACTGCAATAAAACTGGAATGGCTTCAGCCAACACCGCTTTATCCTGCGCAGTCGCAACGGGCGCTTTTTGCAATTTGTTCATCAATTCCATGATGGCTGCAACCGCAGTGTTAAAGGTATAACGACGGCCCACATCGTCGGTCACTTTGGCAATTGTCTTGTGCAATTCGCGACGTAATGACTTTTGATCTGCGTTCAGCGCCGCTTTGTCTAAGGCTGGAATGTCTGTCAAGTTTTTGAATTCGTTGACCAAAGTCCAAACACGACGCAGGAAGCGCATCGCTCCTTCAACCGCAGAATCCTGCCATTCCAAAGTTTGTTCTGGCGGCGAGGTAAACATCATAAATAAACGCACAGTATCGGCGCCATATTGGTCGATGACTGTTTGTGGGTCAATGCCGTTGTTCTTCGACTTGGACATTTTGCTCATGCCGGCCGATTCAACTTTTTCACCATCTGATTTCAGAATTGCACCGGTAATACGGCCTTTATCATCACGCTCTACAGCGACATCTTGCGGCGAGAACCAAGATTTACCGCCACCTTCGTTATCACGATAGAAAGTTTCTGCCAAAACCATGCCTTGGCACAATAAGCGCTTGAACGGTTCGTCAGACTGAACTAAACCGACATCCCGCAATAATTTATGGAAGAAACGTGAATACAATAAGTGCAGGATCGCATGCTCAATGCCGCCGATGTATTGATCGACTGGTAACCAATAGTTGGCTTTGGCAGGATCTAACATGCCGTCTTGGTGATCAGGGCTGCAGTAACGCGCATAGTACCAGCTTGATTCCATAAAGGTGTCGAAGGTATCTGTTTCATGGAACGCCGCTTGACCTTGGTAGCTCGTTTTCGCCCATTCAGCATCGGCTTTAATCGGCGATTTCACGCCATCCATCACCACATCTTCTGGTAAGCGAACGGGTAATTGCTCTAATGGCACAGGTACTTGGCTACCATCGGCCAATGTCAACATTGGAATTGGTGCGCCCCAGTAACGTTGCCGCGATACGCCCCAATCGCGCAAACGGTAGTTCACTTTGATTTGGCCAATGCCTTTAGCGACAAGCGTCTGCGCAATTGCTTTGAAGGCCGCTGCAAAATCTAACCCATCGAATTCGCCTGAGTTGATCAGGACTCCTTTTTCGGTAAATGCTGCTTGGCTTAAATCGACTTTCACGTCGCTGCCAGGCAGTGCAGCGACTACTTGTTTGATTGGCAAATTGTATTTGGTCGCGAATTCGTAATCACGTTGGTCGTGACCTGGCACTGCCATCACAGCGCCTGAACCGTAGTCCATCAACACAAAGTTGGCGACATAAATTGGCACTTGCTCGCCTGTCAGTGGATGAACTGCAAACAAGCCCGTTGGCGCGCCTTTTTTCTCCATCGTAGCCATATCAGCTTCAGCCACTTTGTTACCTTTGCAGTCTTCAATAAAGGCAGCCAACTCGGCATTGGTTTTGGCGGCTTGTTGCGCCAATGGATGCTGTGGCGCCACAGCGACATAAGTCACACCGAAGAAAGTATCTGGGCGGGTGGTGTAAATGCTGAATGTTTCGCTGGAATTTGCCACCGCAAATTGGATCTCTACGCCTTCTGAGCGGCCAATCCAGTTGCGCTGCATGGTTTTCACCTGCTCAGGCCATTCATCAAGCTTATCTAAATCTTGCAGCAATTCTTCGGCATAGTCGGTGATTTTAATAAACCATTGCGCCAGTTCGCGCTGTTCAACTAACGCACCTGAACGCCAACCGCGGCCATCAATCACTTGCTCATTGGCGAGTACACATTGATCCACAGGGTCCCAGTTGACGGTTGCCATTTTTTTGTAGACCAAGCCTTTTTCAAACAGCTTGGTAAAGAACCATTGTTCCCACTTGTAATATTCAGGCTTACAAGTTGCAATTTCACGGTCCCAATCATAACCAAAGCCTAAACGCTTCAACTGGTTTTTCATGTAATCGATGTTGGCGTAAGTCCATTTGGCGGGTGCCGTTTTATTGGCAATCGCGGCATTTTCTGCAGGTAAACCAAATGCATCCCAACCCATAGGTTGCATGACGTTTTTGCCTTGCATCCGTTGGAAACGGCTGATCACATCACCGATGGTGTAGTTGCGCACATGCCCCATATGCAAACGACCACTTGGGTAAGGAAACATCGATAAACAATAATATTTCTCTTTGCCTGGCTGTTCAGTCACTTTAAATGCTTTGCTGTCTTCCCAGTGCTTTTGCAGCTGAGTTTCAATCAAACGCGGTTCATAGCTTTGGCTGGGGGTTTGTGGTTCTTGCATCAAAAATATCCAACGAGTTAGTTCAGATAGGGTCGCGAGCGCGACAAAAGTAGCCATAGCATACCGCAAGGCGGGGGCAGACAACAACTGCGAGACACCGCCTTATTTCCAGTGAAAATGCAAACGCAAGGCTATACTGAAAAAAAGTGGAGGTTGTTATGACTGAACTCAAAGAGAAATATCAACAATGGTTAGCCACCTTGGCCAATGAAGTTGAGCAATTCACTCAGCATCCGATCACTACACTGGCGCAGTATCACGCCGTGATCAGCGATTATGTGCAAGCAGGCGCCGACTTAACCCGTTACGAAACTCAGTTGTTTTTAGAAACTTTTAAAGCCCAGGCGCAAGCCGAACAGCAACCCGAATTATGGCCTGAAACCTTATGGATGGTTTTAGCCAAGATCACCGATACCACCACGATTGAGCGTCAGGAATTCTTCGCTGATTTAGCTCATCAAGGGGTGTATCAAGCTGGAGAATCGGTCGGGATGGGCCGATATTGTTGTGCCGATTGTGGCCATGAAATTGATTATTTTCATCCAGCAGTGCTGGATCCCTGCACAAATTGCCAAGGAGCAAATTTTAGTCGAAACGGCATGCCCTTGTAATGACATTAGATATCTGCTTTCAGCGCGCCAGTATTTTGTTACTATAGCGCCATGAATTAACGCAGGGATTTTGTGCATGACGCAATCTGTCATTTCTAAAGTGTCACCCGAAGCCTTAGCAAACTTAGCTTTGACTAGTCTGCAATTGGGCCCGCAACTCGATGATGCCATCATCCAAGACTCCTTGGATGTCGCTGGATTTAGCAGCACCTTTATTGGTCAGGATCGGGCCAAAGCAGCGCTCAGTTTTGCCATCGGCATGGATATGCCTGGTTATAACTTGTACGTAATGGGCGAGCCAGCCTTAGGCCGATTTACTCTAGTGCAGGATATTTTACAAACCGCGGCCAGCGAAAAGGAAACGCCTGACGATTGGTGTTACCTCAATAACTTCGAAGATGAGCGCACCCCACAAACCTTGCGTTTGTTGCCTGGAGAAGGCCGCATTTTGGTCAAGAAGTTAGAAGCGCTGATAGACGAGTTACTCGATACCTTTCCAGCTGCTTTTGATAACCCTGGATATCAGCGTAAGAAAAAAGCCATCCATGGTGCTTTCGATGCCAAATATGAAGCAGCCATTGCTTTGGTTGAACGCAAAGCCTTGGAAAAACAAGTCGTTTTGTATGAAGAAAATGGTGCTGTTAGCTTTTCGCCGGTGATTGATGGTAAGCCCTTGGATGATGCCGAATTTGCTAATTTGCCGGATGATAAGCGTCAGTTCTTTTATGATTTGGTCGGTGAGTTAGAAACCATCCTCAACGAACAACTGTTGGAATTACCGCAATGGAAACGCGAGTTGTCAGAAAATTTACGGACACTGCGACGCGAAACCATTGAGCAGGCCATCAAACCGCTGTTAAAACAGTTAGAGCATGATTACGCCACTGAACTTGGTGTACTGCGCTATCTGCGTGAGATGAAACCTGAGTTAGTGAAAGCCGTACTTGAGCTCCTGCCGGAAGAGCTTGAGAGCGATAAGGCGGAAGAGCTCGATTTTCGCAGTCTGTTTATTAGCGATTTTGTGCCTAATGTGTTGGTGCATCATGAATTGATGTCTGGCGCGCCTATCGTGTTTGAGCCAAACCCAAGCTATGGCAATATTTTTGGCCGCGTGGAGTATTCCTCTGCCCAAGGGAGCTTATATACCAATTATCGGATGATCCGCGCAGGGTCCTTGCACAAGGCCAATGGCGGTTATTTGATTTTGGATGCTGATCGGTTGTTAATGCAGCCGCAACTTTGGGATGCATTGAAACTGGCTTTAAAAACCGGTGAAATTGTCATTGATACGCTCAGCGACCATGCAGTGACCAATTCGACCATTATTACCCCTAAAGCAATTCCACTGAATGTGAAAGTGGTGTTGTTAGGTTCGCGTGATTTGTATTATTTGGTCCAAGACGTTGATGACGAATTTAATGAGTTGTTTCGTGTCTTAGCCGATTTTGAAGCCTATTTGCCGTTAAATCCGCAAACGTTGAAGTACATGTCGTTGCAACTGCAGGATCAAATTCAACAGCTGGATGGCGGTGGCTTAACCGCTTGTGGTTTAAAGCAGTTATTTTTGTTTAGTTTTCGCCAAGCAGAGCATCAGCGTAAGTTGTCTGCCCGTTTTGCTGATGTGTTAGAACTGGTGCGCGAAGCCTGTTATTACGCGAATCAGCAAGGGGATGCGGAAGTATCGGCCAAACACATCCAGATGGCGTTAGCTGGCAAGCAATACCGGACCGGTCGTATCAGTGAGTCTTTCTTGGAAGATATTCAAGAAGGTCAAATTTTGATTGATACCGATGGTTTGGCTGTTGGCAAAATTAATGGTCTGACGGTGCTTGAAATTGGGGATACAGCTTTTGGTACGCCAGCGCGTATCTCTGCCACAGTGTATCCGGGTTCCAATGGCGTTATTGACATTGAGCGCGAAGTCGAGTTAGGCAAAGCCATTCACTCCAAAGGCGTGATGTTGTTAACAGGCTATTTGGGGGCGAAATATGCACGAGAATTTCCGCTGACTTTGTCTGCCAATATTGCGATGGAGCAATCTTACGGCCTCATTGATGGCGATAGTGCCTCCTTGGCTGAAGTTTGTGCGTTGATTTCAGCCATCTGTGATGTGCCCATTAAACAGTCGCTGGCGGTGACAGGTTCTATTAACCAACACGGACAAGTGCAAGCCATTGGCGGTGTTAACGAAAAAGTTGAAGGCTTTTTCCGCCTGTGCCAAAGCCGAGGCTTAAATGGGCAACAAGGCGTGATCATTCCTGCCAGTAATCAGCATCATTTAGTACTTAATGATGAGGTCATCGCTGCCGTTGCCGCGGGCCAGTTCCATTTATATGTGGTGCGGACTGTGGATGAAGCACTCGAAATTCTAACTGGCTGTGTCGCAGGTGAGCGAAATCATAAAGGCCAGTATCCGAAAAAAACTTTAAATGCGTTAACAATGCACCGCTTATCGGAAATTGCCGAATTGGTTAATGGCGGTTCAGAGGATGAATAAAATGTTGAGAATATTAGTGATTTTAACTGCTTTAGTCGCGACTGGTTGTTCTACAGCCTATTACGCAGCGATGGAAAAAGTGGGCGTTCATAAACGTGATATCTTAGTTGATCGCGTGGAAGAAGCACGTGATGCGCAAATGGAAAGCCAACAAGAGTTTAAAGATGCGCTGGATGAGTTAAGCCACTTAATTAAATTTCAAGGCGGTGATTTACAACAACGTTATGAAACGCTGGCAGCCCAGTACGAGGATAGTAAAAAGGCAGCAGCAGATGTATCCAATCGGATCAGTAAAGTGGAAACCGTAGCCTTTGATTTATTTGCCGAGTGGGAAGCTGAACTGTCGCAATATCAAAATAAACAATTGCGGATAGAAAGTAAGAAAAAATTGCTTGAAACTAAACGGCAGTTCGATGCTTTAGTCAGAGTGATGCGCCGAGCGGAAAGTAAAATGCCGCCAGTCTTGCGAGTGCTTAATGATAACGTACTGTATTTAAAACATAACTTAAATGCTAAAGCCGTTGGCGCTATCCAAGGCGAATTTGGGATGTTACAACAGGATGTCAATAACTTGGTGGCGGAGATGAATCGCGCTATCGCGGAGTCGAACCAATTTATTGCCACGATTAACCAGCAATAAAACATCAATCAACAGCAAGTAAATGCCAGCAACCCCCATGCTGTTTGCTGGCATTGCTTTATCGCTCGGCCGATTGTGCATTAAAAGGATTTGCTCGCCATACCCATGCGACCAATGCTATGCCAAACAAGGACACTGAGTTGAATGGCCAAGAAAAAAGCGAAAGCTACTTCCTCATGGTTTAATAATTTACTGCAAGGTTGCTGGCATGCTTTGAAGTGGAGTGTTGCCTTTAGCTTTGTATTGTGGTTAATAATCAGACTCAGTCCAAATTCGTCTTCGGATGATGTTCCTGCCATCGCTGAAAGCCACCCTGAATTAGCGCAAGTCGCAAATCTTCGGCGAGCCGAGCAAACAGACCAAGCGTTACAGCTTATTGCGCAGTTGCTAACCAAACCAGCGATTTTCACGCAAGAGCAACAGTCGTGGCTTTGGCAAGTCCAAGCCGATATTCAGCAACAGTATGGTCATCTCCATCTCGCCCGTGACGCGTTGCTGGAGGCGATCTCCTTGAGTATTCACTCCGAGCATAGCCACATTCTGCGTCAGCATGTTGAACAATTGACTGTAGCCATCAATGAGATGCAGCAAGAGCGGCACCTGTATCAAAGTTATCCTAATTTGCGGCAAACCGGTTATGCGCAAGCACTGCAGGGTGACATTGTGCTGTTGTATGTGTATTTAGAGGACAAACTATTCCAAGGTTGGAATGGTCCTGCTCGTTTTGCCATGCGTGAAAATATCGAACAAGTTGGTCATTGGTATCAGCAACAAGCTGAGCAATATGGTAAAGCTGCGCCTCGCTTCGAATACCATTTTTATGTGGTACAAACAGGGCGGGGCATTAGCAATCAATGGTTACATTCAGCTACTTTTTTTGAAGAGGCAGCGCCGTTATTACTTGAGCAAATGGGCTTTCAAGATTGGCAACAAATGCACACCATTATGACCAACAGCGGGCAACGACAGTTGGCGGTAATTTTCCATAGTAATCAAGAGAGTCGTTCATTTGCTAAGACTTGCCCCCAGCATATTCAGGGCTGCAACATAGAATATGTCATGCTGACGGAGCAAAGCCTTGAACGCAACCAATGGCTGATCCCGCAAGTGCAAGCTCATGAAACTGCACATCTGTTTGGTGCCGCCGATTTGTATAACATTGAACAAGCGAAGGATTTCGCCACAACCGATTTAATGAACTATTACAGTGCTCAGCTCAAGTATGCTGAAATCACCCCCGTCACTGCTTGGGCTTTAGGCTGGGCGCCTAAACCTGAAGCGCCATTCCAGTTGGAGGAATAACCATGGAAATTACCAGTCTGCCGCAAAATGTGCAGTTTATGTTGATTAATCTACTTTATGCCATCATTGCATTATTAGTCAGTGTGGGTGCGTTGATCTTGATCGACAAGTTTCTGTATCGTGATATCGATTTTATCGCTGAAATTAAAGCAGGAAATATCGCGGCGGCAATTTATCATTCAGTTTTACTGATTTTCATTGGTTTTATCGTTGCTTCAGCAATCAGCTAAGCTTATGCTCATCCCCAACATGTGCAGTATCGAGGTGTCTTTTGTCTGTAGAAAAGCCAGTCACGAAAGTTCAAAAAAAGCATAATCTCAAGACCGTCGCCGAGATGTTAGGTGTCTCAGTCGCGACTGTTTCGAATGCATTCAACCGGCCAGATCAATTGTCCCCTGAGCTACGACGGAAAATTCTTGAGCAATGCGTCACTATTGGTTACAGCGGCCCTAATGCTGCGGCTCGCAGCCTTAGAACGGGCAAGTCTGGTATTATTGCAGTGTTACTCAGTGACACCTTGGAATACTCAGTGAGCGATCCAGTGGCGAACCAATTTGTCAAAGGGGTGGCGGAAACTTTGCAGCAACAAGGTCGCGATTTGTTATTGCTGTCAGGCAAACATAACCATCGCAGTAGCAGTGCAGAAGCGGTTCCTGATGGCTTTATTTTGTATGGTGCGCCGAATAATGCGGAACAACTTGAGCGGATTTTTCGTCAGCAAAAACCCATGATTACCGTCGACTGTAATATTGCAGGCTTGCCTTCAGTCAATATCGACAATTTCACGACGGCCCGTCAAAGTGCTGAACATGCATTTGCCAAAATGCCTGGCAAAGTTGCGGTGCTTGGGTTGCGTTTGATTGATTCGGATCGGGTTTGTCGAATTCAACCCCATGAGCTCTATGGCAGTGAGCAATCGATTTCACGTCGGCGTTTAGAAGGGTATCTCGCTGCTGCAGAGGCGTGTCAGCGGCATTTACCGGCGGAAGCTATTTGGCAAATCCCAGTCAACCAACATGATTTAGCGATGATGGCAGCGCGTGAGGCATTACAACAAGCCGAGCGTCCAACCGTTTTGTTATGTATGAGTGATGTGATTGCGTTGGCGGCGATGATGGTTGCTCGAGAGCTGGAGATCCGCATTCCTGAAGATTTAGTAGTGGTAGGCTTTGATGGTATTGATGAAGGTGAACGCAGTGTGCCGACCTTAACCACAATTCATCAGTACAGTGCGGAGAAAGGTCGGATCGCAGCAACACGTCTATTGGCGGGTGATTTAACTGGCGATACCGAATTGCCATGCGATTTGGTGATCCGTGGTAGCTGTTAATGGTGGATTTTAGCCAAGCACTAGGCCAACATTATCAACAAGTACTGCAGGATTTCCCAATGCTGCAGCAACAGCTGATTAATGAAGATCTTGCGCTTGGCATTAGTAATTGCTATCTCACGACCGCTGATGAAAGTATTGAATGTACACTTGATGACAACGGCATCATCAGCAGTATTTTCGTGCAATTTGATCGCGGTGCGCCTTGTGTTTATGACATTCACAGCCAATCTTCTATTGCAAGCTTGTTGGCACGATTTGGCGAGCCGATAGCCAAAGGACGGGGACGACGCAGTGAAGTCTTTGGCCAAATTGGTGGTTGGGTCAAATTCGATGCGGGTGGCATTTTTATTCATTTAGAGTTCGCACCAGGGCAACCACGCATTAAAATGATGACGCTCATGACGCAAAATGTGATTTAAATCCGAAAATGTAACTTAAATCCGAAAAATGGGCTCAGATTTTCGAAATGGATGATTAGCAAGCGTATGAATAGCCTTAAATTAATCGTGATTTATCGGGTAGAACCAGGCTGTTTGGGCCCTGATGGCGCTCAATACATCACTGAATTTTGTCAATTCGCTCAACCTTTGGTTGCGGCGCACACCCCCAGTTTTATGCAATGGCAGTTACAGCCCCGATTTGATAAAAAGCTTCCTGAAATGCAATGTCAGTTGGCTGGGAAGAATTTATCAACGGAGCAAGCAGAGCGTTACTTCGCCTTGCAAGGTGTTACTGCTGATGACTTGGAAGAGCAACTCAATTTTCAACTGACGCATTTGATCGACCAGTACTTCGGGCGCTGGTGATTTATTGCGTTGACTTTGTTTTATCGCAACTTTGCTGCAAATTTTTCGCATGTATTGAGCGAAATAATTTGCCATGCTTCTGGTATTACCAGTCTGCACTAAAATCGCAGAAGTTTCTTCAACAGCTAACCTCTGGAGCTATTATGTCTCAACCTCGCTTTAGTAAAGCAACCATTGCCATCCATTGGCTCACTTTGCTGCTGATTATTGCGGTGTATTGCACGATGGAATTTCGTGGCATTTTTGAACGCGGCACTGAAGCCCGTGAATTGATGAAAACGCTGCATTATTCGGTCGGTTTGTCGATCATTGGGCTGACTTTATTACGTTTAGTGCTGCGCTTCTCTCAGCCTTATCCCGCCATCGAACCACCACCAGCGATGTGGCAGCATAAATTAGCCGCGTTAGTACATTTGGCGATCTATGGTTTTCTTCTGGCGATGCCGTTATTGGGGTGGCTCATTTTATCAGCCGAGGGCAAACCTATTTTGTGGTTTGGTGTGGAGTTACCAGCGTTAGTCGCATCGCATCCAGACAGTGCTGAGCTTTTTGAAGAATTACACGAAATTATTTCGCAAGTCGGTTATGTGCTGATTGGCTTGCACGCTTTTGCGGCGATTTTGCACCACCACGTTTTCAAAGATAACACCCTCAAACGGATGAGCTTAAAAGGCTATTCTTAAAGTTTCCGCGATTTACCACGGCAGTTTTTCAAGCACAGCAACTGAATGGTTGCTGTGCTTTTTAATTCCAGCCAAACAGCTAGCCGAGTTGGTTTGAATTCTTTCGCTACTTAAACGAGCAAAAGGCTGAAACGGCACAATGGCACCCATCGCATTTGGCCTATCGAATCAAACATTGATACGGGTAGACTAAATCAGTAAAAATGCAAGTATTCGTGCTGAAAATATATTCAATCCTGTGATTATATGGTAAATTTGTGCAAAATGTAGTGCGAATTGTGAATCATAAGCGTGGATTGTAACGAAATACTAACGGACGATGAGTTAGCCTGCTTCCGAGATATTTTTAGCCAAGCGGCTGATGGTCTTAGAACCTCGACAACCAGCGAGCCACAACATCATCTGACGGTGATGACAGAAATCCCGCAGATGGTGGCTAAAGTGTTGGGTCATGCCAAGCTGACGTTATTGGCTGAAATCAGTCACTACAAGTTGTGGTTCCCTCTAACCCTCAACGTGGATGCTTTAGGTCAATTTACGCCAACTTTAGGCGTTCCTGAAGTCCTTGAGTTACAAGGGAAAGAGCGGAGTTGGCGACTCAGCAACGTTACTGACGTTACCATCACTGTTGATGGCGAACCTCAAGCGTTACAAGTGCTGTCGTTATCAAGCTCTGGCATTGCCATCCAATTACCAAATGCCATGGCAGCTGAGCGATTAATGTCGAGTCGTAATGTTGAGATGTGGTTAGCTGACGTTGGAGCATTACAACTGGATTTTGAGCCTGTCCGTTATGATAGTTGTTTGCTGGCGGCACGAATTCATGCGGTAGGCAAAGAACGTGAAGCTTTACGGCATTTTATTTTCCAACGCCATCGCGCCGAGTACGCCCATTTATACCAAAATATCAGTTAAGGATGCGGCGCAGTGTGTTGGCAAGCACGCTAAACACCCGCCAAAAACGCTGATGTAACTTCAAAGCGCTATTTCGTTGTGCTACTGATGCCAAATTGTTCGAGCATCCGCTGATAATCGCCAGTTTCATGTAATAAGCGCAGGCCTTGATCAAGCGCTGCTGCCCGTTGCGGGCTTAGCGGGTCCTGTTTATTAAATGCGACAAATATCTCACTGATATAATTCAACTCACCCCGGATGATATGTAAGTCTGTGCGTTTAAGTCGTTGTAAGTAATATTGCAAAACATCGTCAAAAAAGATGGCGACATCTAATTTGTCATCATGGAGTAAAGCCAATAATTGTTCATGGCTTGACACTTCAATCAATTGAAAACGCCGTTTTTCTGTTTCGAACAAGTCGCCATATTCATACCCTAAAATTACACCAACGACGGCTTGATCTGGAATATCAAGGAGTGATTTATAGGGTTTGGCTTGTTGGGTGTAATAAAAAGATGAGGACGCTTTAAAAAGTGGAATTTGGTGAAATAAATACTTCGCTTCGGTACTTTGCTGCTTTGTAACATTCCAGCAGGCGTGAGTTTTATTGCGCTCGGTGTAATAAAGTGCCCGAGCATAAGGAACCGGCATGGTGCGGATCCGGTATCCCGTTAAGGCATAAGCTGTGCTGACGATGGCCGCAGATAAGCCTTTGCCTTTTTCATCAGAAAAAGGAGGCCAGTTATCTTCTGCGGCTATGATAATTTCCTGGGAATTGAGTGCTGGGCGAGTGGATAAGCTGCCATTATTGATAGAACCGGTGTCCTCAGTGAAGTTGGGCAACGAGCTCATTGGCACTGATTCATCTGCCCAAGTGAGCATTGGAGCCAAGATTACCCACAAACATAGTAATGGCCATCGATGAGCAACTGACATGCATTCAATCCAATTTGAGTAATGTTAATGAATATAAAGGAATTGATACAAATTTGCAGTAACTGCGCCAAGTTATTTCAAATGAAGTGAGTCGCGGTCCGCGATGTCGCCACATGAGTTGGCTGCAGCAGACCGCTGTTTTGCAGGTTGTTATTGGGTTTTTACTGAGGTTTGTAACGGCATTGGCAGGATCTGACCGTTTTGCACCAGTAATTGCTCACCCGGTTTTTCAGTCATTTGTACCGTTTTCAGCTGGCCATCCAATAAGTAACGAACTTCGTAGCCAACCACTTTGCTTTGTTGTTTTTGCACCGTGGTGCATTGGCGTTGTTGCTGAACTTCCACATCGGTCGTTTGCATATCCTTTTGCACTTGTTTGCCGGCGTAACCACCGGCTGCAGCGCCAACCACAGTTGCAACTTTTTTGCCATTACCACCGCCAACTTGGTTACCTAGTACGCCGCCTACCACTGCGCCAATAACCGTCCCAGAAATTTGGTGTTCATCTTTCACCGGCTTCTGCTGTGTTACATTGACCGTTTTGCATTGTTCAACAGGCACGGTAAATTGCTCGGTGATCGCTTTAGTACTGACCACTTCGGCGACTTTAGGTTGTTGATCCTTGTAATGTAAGCTGGCGATAGAACCCGCAGCTGTTACGCCAATGCCACCAACAATAATCCCGACTAATAACCCTTTATTCATGTTAAATCTCCAACAAGTCCGACTGACTTGCTGGCAAGGTAATGATTTTTAGCTGTATTTCAGCTGAACGAGTTCGATTGATCTGATTTAAGAAGACTGAGTGGTGAATTTTTAGCCTGCTCCTGCAAGGTAGGGGCGCTCTGCAGGGGCAGGCTAAAGGTTATGGTTGAGGTAAGGCTTGGGGGCGGCGTTGACGCCACCCCACGAGTGTCAACCAAACCATAAGTAGTAAACTCAGCACATAAACCGGACCATCGCCATATTGGCTATAAGGCGTGAATCCTTCGACTAATTGAACTTGTTGCGTGAGTACACCATCTTCAAATTGTGGCAATTGACCAGCGATAGTGCCATCGGGATTGACGACGGCAGTAATGCCGGTATTTGTTGCTCTGAGTAAAGGTCGGCCGAATTCTAAGGCGCGCATTTGGGCAATTTGTAGATGTTGCCAAGGACCAATTGAATCACCGAACCAAGCATCGTTACTGACCGTTAGCAACAGATGGGTGCTTTTGGTAAAATTGGCTTGAATTTGCCGCGGAAAAGCGATTTCAAAGCAAAGTGCAGGGAGCAATTCCAGCCCTTTCGCTTGCAAATTGTTTTGCAACCAGTCGCCGCGACTGAAGGAGCTATTGGGCAAATCAAAAAATGGCGCTACATCTCTTAAGAATTGTTCTAGGGGGACAAATTCGCCGATTGGCAATAAATGATGTTTCCGATATCGATTCTGTTTGAAGTAATCATAACTGCCAGTAACGGGCTCTTTGCTATCTTGGCCGACCACAATCATGCCATTGTAATCACCGACATTGTAACGCAGATCTAAGATCCCAGTGACCACTGCACTGTTGTGCTCTGCGGCCAGCATATCGAGGTTGATCAAAAAAGGTTGTGCCTGATGCTCTAGCTGCGGGATCGCAGCTTCAGGCCAAATAATTAAACTATCGCCAAGATGAGGACGAGTAAGCGTCATGTATTTTTTCATCGTGGGTAATTCCTGGGCTATGTCCCAGCGCAGTTCTTGTTTGATGTTGCCTTGAACTAAAACTACTTTTTGCTGCTCGCCATTGAGATGCCAGCCTTTAAACTGATCAAGCAACGGACTGACGAAGATGAAAGCCGTGGCAATAACTGCATGGAGATAATGCTTTTGCCAAACCATAATCAAGGCAGCGGCAAAGTATGCCATCAATAGGGTAATGCCAATTTCGCCAATAATTGGCGCCCAAGCGGCCAGATAGCCTGTGGTTTGGCTATATCCTAATGATAGCCATGGAAAGCCAGTGAATACCCATGAGCGTAGGTTTTCGCTGATCCCCCATGCCAGTAAAAACGCAGGAGGAAAAACCAGCGGGTTAAATTTGCCGAATTTTGCCACTAACCAAGCCGCGAGGGCAGGGAATAGCGCGAGATAACCGACCAGTAATGCCATCAAACCTAAACTGAATACCAAAGGCATGCCGCCAAAAGTATCGATGCTGACATGGACCCAACTGATGCCAAGGCCAAACCAACCGATGCCATAGCACCAGCCGTACCAAAGCGCTAGGCGAGCTGTTTTGGCGTGCCACAGCGCCCAAGCTAAAACAGGCAGTGTCAATAGAGGTAAAAAAGTCAGGGTGTAAGGCGCATAGGCAAAGGTGTTTGCGATCCCGAGCAGCACTAAGATTATACTGATCAGAAAAGTAGGGAGTTTCATGTACACAGAAATATCCTAATAAAAACGCCGAATTTATTCGGCGTAGGTCTCATCTGGTTGCGCTTTGGGTTTGATGACCTGTAATTGGACCAATCGTCTGCTATTGGCTTTATTCACTTTGAAAGTGAGTCCTTCCAAAGTGATGGTCTCACCTTTGACAGGCATGTGACCCAGGGCATGTAGCACAATACCGCCAATGGTACTGGCTTCTTCTTCATCAAAACGTGTACCAAAACTTTCATTAAATTCATCAAGTGGGGTGAGTGCACTCACTAAAAAAACATGGCTGCCGAGCTTGCGAATATCCGCGCCTTCTTCATCATCATGTTCATCTTCAATATCACCAACAATCTGTTCGAGAATATCTTCTATCGTGATCAGGCCAGAAACCCCGCCGTATTCATCGACTACGATGGCCATATGATAGCGTTTTTGCCGAAATTCTTTCAGTAATGCATCCACGCGTTTGCTTTCTGGGATGATGACTGCTGGGCGCAATAAATCTCGCAAGTGCCAATCAGAATTGGGGGTTAACGCATGTTGCAGGATGTCTTTAACAATCAGGATGCCTTCAATATGGTCTTTGTCTTCGTTAACGACTGGGTAGCGGCTGTGATTGTTTTCTAACAAAATTGGCAGAAATTCAGCGAGGGGTTGGTCGATATCGATAGTGGCCATTTGTGAGCGGGGCACCATAATATCGCGTGCACGCATTTTTGAAATGGCTAGCACACCTTCTAGCATGCCTTTTGTATCATTATCGATCAGCTGACGGGCATTTGCTTCAGCAAAAACCTCTTCTAGATCTGATAAATCTTGGGGTTCAGCGGTAAATATGGCTGCAATACGCTCTAACCAAGTTTTTGCCGTTGAACCGCTTCTCGAGTGTGGATTGTCGTCACCCATGAAAAAAAATTAACTCCGTTAATCAATAAAATAAGGATTGGCATAGCCTAAGTCCTGCAAAATTTGCACTTCTTCAGCTTCCATTTCCTCAGCATCAGCATCATTTATATGGTCAAATCCTAGTAAATGCAAGCTACCATGTACAACCATATGTGCCCAATGGGCTTCTAAGGGTTTATTTTGTTCTTCCGCTTCGCGGGCTACCACTTGAGCGCAAATGACTAAATCTCCCAGCAACGGCAGTTCGATGCCTGGCGGTGCTTGGAACGGGAAGCTCAGAACATTGGTCGGTTTATCTTTTTCCCGATAATCAAAATTCAGCTGCTGGCTTTCTGCTTCATCCACAATCCGGATGGTCACTTCAGCTTCTTCTTGAAATGGGCTCACGGCAGCGGTCAGTACGCGCAATAAACTGGCTTCTGAAGGGATATTGATTGCTGTAGTCGCGATTTGTAAATCTAAAACGATACTCATGTTAAGCGCTTCTCATGGCTGTTTTCTGCTGCGTTTAGTCGAAGACAAAGCTTGTTCCGCCGCGGGTAATAAATCTTCAGCTGAGCTGGCATCGCGGGCTGCTTTGTCACGCAGCGCTTTATTGGCTTGTTCAGCTTTTTCGAAGGCTTCATAAGCCATCACTATCTTCTGAACAACCGGGTGGCGGACTACGTCTTTCGCTTGGAAATAATTGAAACTCAATGCATCCACCGCACTTAACACGTCAATTGCGTGTTTTAACCCCGAATACTGACCCCGAGGTAAATCCACTTGCGTGACATCGCCAGTGATCACCGCTTTGGAGTTGAAGCCGATTCGCGTCAGGAACATTTTCATTTGTTCAACTGTAGTATTTTGGCTTTCATCCAGAATAATAAAAGCATCACTTAAAGTGCGACCGCGCATATAAGCGAGTGGAGCAATTTCGATGACGCTGCGTTCGAGGTATTTTTCAACTTTTTCAAAGCCCAGCATGTCAAATAAAGCGTCATACAATGGACGAAGGTACGGGTCGACCTTTTGCGCTAAATCACCCGGCAAAAATCCGAGTTTTTCGCCAGCTTCTACCGCTGGGCGGGTCAAAATAATCCGACGAACCTGATTTTTCTCTAAAGCATCCACCGCACAAGCCACCGCCAAATATGTTTTGCCCGTTCCCGCAGGCCCAATTCCAAAGGTGACATCATGCTTTAAAATGTTTGCAACATATTTCGATTGGTTCGGATTGCGGCCTTTGATTAAGCCTTTTTTGGTCTTAATCGCCACTTCTTGCGTGTGCTCGTCCACTTGTACTAGCGTTGCTGGATGTTCAATCGTACTCATCGCGAGATGAACTTGCTCAGGTGTCAGTGGCACGATTTTACCGTTGCTAGTCAGAGTTTCGGCATAGAGCTGTTCAAGCAAATGTTGAATTTGCGGAAGTAGATCGGCAAGGCCAAGCAGCCGAAATTTATCTTCGCGGAAGCTAATTTGCACGCGAAAACGTCGTTCAATTTGTCGAATGTGATCATCAAAAGGACCACAAACAAGGGAAAGCCGTTGATGATCGGCGGGGGAGACTGTAAATTCGAGGCTGCTTATCGGGTTGTCCAAAAGTCCTATTCTCTATAGTTGTTGGCCTGCAAAGCAACTGTGCGCATTTGGCAAAAACCAAATGCGCGATAGGTTGCATTCTTAAGCAGGCTGGTAAGTACCAACACCTAGTTCGTCAGTTTTTGCCTGACGAGCCATAATTTGCTGTGGTGAAACTTCGCGACGTAAATCCATGTCTTTTTCTGTACGAACGACCACACCTTTCAGTGAGTTAGTAAACACATCGGTAATTTTTACGTCAACGAATTGACCAATCATATCAGGCGTGCCTTCGAAGTTCACTACACGATTGTTCTCGGTACGACCGGTCAGCTCCATTAGATCCTTTTTCGACGGTCCTTCAACTAAAATCCGTTGTTCAGTGCCGAGCATCGCGCGCGCAATTTGTAAGGATTGTTGGTTAATCCGATCTTGCAGGATATATAGGCGCTGTTTTTTCTCTTCTTCACTGACATCATCAGGTAAGTCGGCCGCAGGTGTACCTGGGCGTGCTGAGTAGATGAAGCTGAAGCTCATATCAAAACCAATACTGGCGATGAGATCCATCGTTTGGGCAAAATCTTCCGCAGTTTCACCCGGAAAGCCGATGATAAAATCAGAGGACATGCTCAAGTTCGGGCGGATTTTTTTCAAGGCGCGAATTTTGGCTTTGTATTCTAAAGCGGTATGATTACGCTTCATCAAGGTTAAAATCCGATCTGAGCCTGATTGCACCGGTAAATGCAGATGATCAACCAATTCAGGCACATCGCGATAGACTTCAATGATATCGTCAGTGAACTCAACTGGGTGTGAAGTGGTGTAACGAATGCGGTCGATACCATCGATGGCAGCAACTAACCGCAACAGTTCAGAAAAGTGACAGATACCACCATCATGCGTTTCACCGCGGTAGGCGTTGACGTTCTGACCCAGCAGATTCACTTCACGCACGCCTTGCTCTGCTAACTGCGCAATTTCTAGCAACACATCATCCAGTGGACGACTGACTTCTTCACCCCGCGTGTAAGGGACCACGCAGAAAGTACAATATTTCGAACAGCCTTCCATGATTGACACGAATGCCGTTGGACCTTCAGCTTTGGGCTCAGGTAAACGGTCAAACTTTTCAATTTCAGGGAATGACACATCAACGACGGGCGAACGATCACCACGCACAGAGTTAATCATTTCAGGCAGACGATGCAGTGTTTGCGGGCCAAACACGATATCGACATAAGGGGCACGTTCACGGATTGAGGCACCTTCTTGCGATGCGACACAGCCACCAACCCCGATAATTAAATTTGGGTTTTTCTTCTTCAGCGGACGCCAACGTCCCAACTGATGGAACACTTTTTCTTGAGCTTTTTCGCGGATAGAACAAGTATTTAATAAAATTACATCGGCGTCTTCCGCCTCTTCCACCAAAGTAAAGCCATGAGTGGCATCCAACAAGTCGGCCATCTTGGATGAATCATACTCGTTCATCTGGCAGCCCCAGGTTTTAATGTGCAGCTTTTTGCTCATGGTATCTATCAGCCTGTCGTTATCTACAATTAGAAAAATGGCGCATATTTTACCTGAGCGCTTGGACAAGCGCTAGAGTTCATCGATGACCGATACGGCACAATCGAGGCGCATCCAGACCTTGGATAGATGAAAAAGTTCAATCTGTACTGTTATTTAATCATTCTTGAACTACATTTGAATTGATTAAGTTGAATTATCGGAGAACATAATGAAGCGTTTGTTACTGACTACTTTGTTTTTGACGAATTTTAGCGTGTTCGCTGAGGTCGTTGTGGTTGTTCATCCATCCAATAGTGCTGCCTTAAATGCTGAGGAAATCTCCAAATTGTATTTAGGACGAACCAAAAGCTTTCCTGATGGCAAAGCAGCAATTCCCGTCGGACAAACTGAAGGCTCAGCAAGTACCGAATCTTTTAATCAGAAGGTTTTGAATAAAACCGGCAGTCAAATTAAGGCTTATTGGTCCAAGCTGGTTTTTACAGGTAAAGGGACACCGCCGAAAGAAGTAGGTTCAGATCAAGAAGTGATTGAATTGGTCAGTCAAAATCCAAGCGTGATTGGCTATGTCGATAAAAGTGCAGTCACTGATGCAGTGAAAGTCGTCGCAACATTTTGAGGAGTTTCTTCATGATTAAATTGAATCGAATCACATGTTTGTTAGTGCCGATGATGTTGGGCCTTCCTTCTGCAGCTGTGCAAGCAGTAGATTTTAGCTATTCCGGTTTTATGACGGTGGGTCTTGGGCGAGTGTTAAGTGGCAGTGTTGAAGGCACCAATGAAATTGGTTTTAATTGTCCATGTGTTATCGCTGATTATTCACAGGCTGCAGTTTATGAACGATCTTGGGACATCAAACCGGATTCCAAACTGGGTTTACAAGGCACGATGGCATTCAATGATGCCGTTTCTCTAACGGGCCAAGTTGTTTCCAGAGGCTCCCGCGACTTTGATGTCAATTTGGAATGGGTTTACTTAAGTTACCAAGTCAATGATAACAATACGGTTCAACTGGGCCGCAAACGGTTACCTTTATTTTATTATTCCGAACAACAAGATGTCGGTTTTACTTACCCCTGGGTTCATTTACCCGCGCAAACTTATGGCTGGGAAGCTGTAAACTATAACGGCATGAACTGGTCGCATGCACTGCAGTTTGGCGATTGGTCAGGCATCATCAATATGTTTGGTGGCAATGAAACCCGCAAAGATTCTGATTACTTAAAACTTTATAATGGTTTAGACAGTGAATCTGATACCAAGTGGTCGGGAATTGTTGGGGCTGAACTATTACTGAGCAAAGATTGGTTTGAAGGACGCGTGATGGTGATGCAATCGGATACGCAAAGCCGAATTGTGTCTGAAGGCGAAGATTGGTCGGAAAAAGCAGGACAACAAATTTATGGCGCTTCGGCACAAGTGGATTACAACGACCATTTGGTGGCTGCCGAGTTGTTTTATTCCGACCGCACCGAATCTTATGGCCGAGATTTAGCTTATACCTTCAGCGTGGGGCAACGTTTTGATGGCTACGTCGTGTTACTGACGCATGGTTTGTATCAGCAAAAAATCTATCGCGACAATCCGTTTGAGGCGACTGCCGATGATCTAGAAAAACACCGCAATACATCAATTGTGGTTAAATTTGATGTCTCTGCTTCTTCCGATTTTAAAGTGCAGTTAGAGCATTGGCAGGACAACAGTGGCACTTGGTTTAAAGAAACTTATGGTGATGCCAACGCAATTAGCATGGCTTATAACCTCGTGTTTTAGTCCTTCCTGAACATGACAAAAGCCTAGGGTAATTCCTAGGCTTTTTATTTGATGGTTTTGATGGTTTTGATGGTTTTGATGGTTTTGATGGTTTTGATGAGTATTGAAACTTAGCGATACAACTTTCTGTTTAGTCAGCAAGATAGCTTTATTTAAAGTCAGCAAGACTGCTAAAACAAGCGTTGTCGATGAGTCACAAAGCCTGCATAAAAAATCAGCAATACGCCTAGGAACCACGACATGGTCACAGGTTCTTGCCAGAACAAATAACCAAAGGCACCGGCAAACACAACACTACTGTATGTCCACATGCCAATATCGGACGCTGGGGCTAAAGCGTAAGCTTTGGTCATCGCCATTTGGCCGGCTGCCGCAAAAAAGCCCATCGCTAAGAATGCTAACCAAGTGCTGTCCGAAAGGGGTTGCCAAGCAAAAGGGACTGGAATAAATGAAATCACCGCGGTGAGCAATGAAAAATAGAAAACAATTCTGGCAGCGGGTTCGGTATCTGACATGTAGCGGATGGTCGTTTTGGTGATGGCGACCAAAACAGCCGATAACAACCCTATGGCTAGCAGTAACGGGCTGCCAGCCTCGCCGTGCACTGGGATTGCAATAAAGACGCCAATAAAGCCTAAAGCGATTGCCAATAAGGTCATGCGGCTAGGCGTTTCATGTAACCAATATTTTGCGATAATCGGCACGACAAAAGGGGATAGCAGTAACACCAACATGGCTTGGGCCAGAGGCAGTTGGCTGATGACATAGAAAAAACAGTACATCGAAACGATGCCTGTGGTGGCCCGACTCAAATGGAGGTACCACCTCTTCGTTTTTAAAATGGCAACGCCTTGCAACAAAATCCAAGGCAACATCACCAATAAGGCAAAAAAATTGCGGAAAAACACCACTTGGGTTTGATTTGCATCTGCACTGGTGAATTTAACGAGAGCGCCGATCCCTGCAAAACATGCCTCAGCAAATAGCAGCAATAGGGCGGCCCATAATAAATTTTTCTGCGCGGTCATGAGCGCTCACATGCTAAGTTACTTTGCTAGGTGTTAGTTTATCATGTTGGGCTGTTGTCGACTCACTTAAAATCTTTAGTTTTTGTGTACTTAACGTTCGGATTGCAAGATTGCAGTGAGTTGTTCAGCGGTCATTGGTTTACCAAATAGATAGCCTTGGATTAAATAACATCCTCGAGCCGTAAAAAACGCCAACTGCTGTTCGGTTTCTACACCTTCGGCAATACAGTACATTCCCAAGTTTTGCGCCATGCTGAGCATAGTTTCAATAATGGTCTCGTCATTCGGATCGATGCCAATATCTTTGACAAAGCTTCGATCAATCTTAATGGCATCTATCGGTAACTCTTTTAAGTATTTGAGGGAAGAGTAACCAGTACCAAAATCATCCAATGCTAATTGCACCCCTAAATCGCTCAAGGACAACATGGTCGCAATGACCTTTTGATGATCCTGCATCAGCGCGCTCTCAGTCACTTCGAAACGTAAACAGTGCGCAGGCAGTTCGCTTTGCGCTAATAATGCTGCTGTCTCAGCGGCAAAATTTTCCTGTTCGAGGTGGGTTGGTGATAAGTTGACCGAAATATAAAGGGGCGCTCCTGCTTGATGCCACATTTTTAAATCCGCCAAAGCACGGATCAGCAAGGCTTGCGTCATTGGTTCAATCAAGCGTAAATCTTCGGCAAGAGGAACAAATTCGCTAGGTGGAATAATTGCGGTTTGGTTTTGCCAGCGAAGTAAAACCTCAAGCCCGACAATTTGTTGGGTCAAAGTATCGTAAATCGGCTGATAATAATTGATAAATTCGTCTTGCACGAAAGCTGTCCGCAATCGGGACTCACGTAGCAATTGCATTTGGACCCGCTGATTCATCTCTTCAATAAAAAATTGATAATTATTGCGGCCCGAATCCTTGGCGTGATACATAGCAACGTCGGCATGTTTTAATAACTCCATTGCATCCTTCGCATCATCAGGGTAGAGCGCGATGCCGATACTGGGGGATACACTGATCTGATGGCTATTGAGGTGCATAGGCTCGGCAATTGCTTTAAGCATTTTTCTCGCCACATGACTGACATTTTGTGTGTCTTTATAACCTTCTAATAAGACGATAAATTCATCCCCACCCAGCCTCGCAACTGTATCTGTGAGACGCAGAGTTGCTGATAATCGGTTAGCGACTTGCTTGAGTAATAAATCACCGATGTCATGGCCAAGGCTATCATTCACTTGTTTAAATTTATCTAAATCTATAAAGCAAAGGGCAATAGTGCGTTGTTCGCGTTTTGCTTGCTCAATCGCATGATGAATTCGCTCCATTAACAACGTACGGTTTGGGAGCCCCGTTAAAGCATCATAGTTAGCCAAATATCTTAAATTATCTTCAGCCTGTTTTTGTAAGGTAATGTCAGTGAATACAAGGACATAAAACTCGACTTTGGTGTTTTCACCGACCGCCGAAATATTGATGAGGGTAGGGCGTTCAGCACCATCTGGGCTTATTACTAATTCTTCACCTTGCCAATGTTGATTTGCAGTCATGCGCGCCAACAATGAAGTGTAAAAACGCCGACGATGCAGACTTATCCCTAAATCATGTTTTTTCGGTTGATTCAGGTAACTATCCATGTTGCCGAAAACATCGGTAAATGATTGATTAGCGGCAATCACTCGTTGCTCAGGATCTAGCAAAACCACCCAATCGCGGGTTTGTTGAAATGCTTCGCCAAATAGTCGGGCTTTTTCTTTAATGGCACGAGTTTCGGTAATATTACTATAGGTGCCAATTACTCTGGTTGCTCGTTGGCCATCTGTTTCGGTGACTTTGCCGATATCACGAAACCATAACCAATGGCCGGCTTGATGTTGTAGTCGGTACGTGTAATCAAAGCCTCGTTCTGGGTTATTGATGAACTTCAGCCAAGTTTGTTGATAGCCGTCCTTATCTTCAGGATGGATCAAACTCAGGTGTTGATGCATGGTGAGCGGATTTAATGACTCGTTATAGCCGAGCATCAGAAAGATCCGCTGCGCATTTAATTGATCACGTTTGTGATGCCAATCCCAGATCCCTGAATTCACGGCTTCAAGAGCTTGTTTCAACCGCTGCTCGGACAAATGCACTTTTTTATATGCGGAAGCCAATAAACCTTTGTGCAAACGCCGTCGATATTGCCAAATACCAAACAGGATCAGTGCTAAACCGCCATAACTAGCAATAGCCAAGGGCGATAACCAAGGGGCTGGTAATACTTTGATTTTTAAGCTGGCCACAGGGCTCGAGAGGCCGGTGGTTTGTGATATGGCTTGCACATTGAATTGATAATCACCAGCGCTGAGCTCTGGAAAAATCACTGAAGGGGTGGTCTGGTTGGGATAAGTCAGGTTCTGTTCGCCTTCAAGCCATACCTTATAACTAATTTTATTTTGATTTCTGAAATTGAGGCTTGAAAACTCTATTTTGAAACCTTGGGCTTGATGATCAAACTGAAATGACTGGCCATGAAGGTCGGTAAATGAACGTGTTGATGGTTGATTCAACGCTTGGATTGCAGTAATAACCACCGCAGGGGCTTGCGGCGGTTCTTGTAAGAGAATCGGGTCGAAAAAAGCTATCCCGCGATTACTGCCAAATAACAGTTCGCCACTTTGTAACTTGGCACTCGCCGCAAACAAAAATTCATGACTGGGCAAACCATCTTTTTTGGAGAAGTGTTCAATTCTTAAGGTGTAGGGATTAAATTTTGATAACCCAAAATTACTGGAAAACCACAAATTACCGTTATTGTCTTGTTCGAACCCATTGATGCGATTACTTAATAATAAATTACTCGCATCAAACTGATGGCGGATAGTCAATGTGCTCAAGTCAAATGCAAGTAAGCCGTAGCCATCAAAGGCGACCCATAATAACTGATTCTTATCGATAGCCATTTCATGAGCAAAACGCTCCAATAGTGGTTGATAAGGCGTTACTTGAAAGACCAACGTAGCCTTTCTCGTTTGTAAATTGAAAGTCCATAATTGATCAAGGGAGCTTATCAATAAAGTATTGGCCTGATTGGGTAACATACCAATGATCTTTCGCGCTTTCGCGACAGGGATTTGTTCTTTCAGACCCTCGATAACTGCGAGTTTGCCGCTGCTGGGCTGATAATGGTAATAATCTTGCTGATTGAAGAACCAAAACTCTTGTTGCGGGCTGTACCAAATTCCCAATACTTGCTGTTCCAAAATAGGAGACATAGCCGAATCTTCCAACGGCGCTGGCAGGAATTGCTGCTTAGCCGGTGAAAAATAATGCAGATTGAGACCAGAACGAAGCCAAAGATCCCCTTGTTGATTTGGATAAATTCGCGTCAAAATGTTTCGGAAGTTATTCGGTAATTCGCGCGGATAACTAAAGCTTTGACTCTGCGATGTCTGCAAGTTGAGTTGATGAACGCCTCGTGGGTTTGCTATCCATAAGGATTGATCAGCAGCAACAGCCATGGCACTCACTTGATTAAATGATGGGGCTTGTGAGTCTTGACTTGGTTTTGCGATCGTTTGAAATAAGGTGGTCCTTGGATGCCAATAATAAGCGCCATCGTTTTGGCTAGCGAGCCAAAATCCACCATCCGGACTTGGCACTATTGAAGTGATGGTGTTTTGACTCAGTTGATATTGACTGTCGCTCAGACGCCAAAGTAATTTCGGCGGTTGTGTATGGTTTGTTTGTGGATTGAGTTGATACAACCCTGTTTGGCTGGCAAGCCAGAGCTGTTGATCAACTTCGATGACATCATAAATAGACAACTGTTCAGTCACTAGGTGCGGTTTGTGCAATTGGCTGATATCTAGTTGAAATAACTTTGCATCCACTGCGATATAAAGCTGGTTTTCAATCAGTTTGATCTTACGGATGGGTAAATTGCTGGGCAGAAATTCCAGCTGTTGACTGCGATTTGTTTGAAGATCAAGGACATGCAGGCCCCGAGTTGTTGAGATAAACAGTTGTTTTTTATGGAGTACTAATTCTCTGACTCTGGCCACGCGACTATTTTCAGCGCTGAATTCAAAAATCTTTTCTAAGGTCTTACTTTGTAAATGAAAGCGATAGACCGCTCGATTAATTGCTAGCAGCAGCGAATTGTGATCTTCAAGCACAAAGTCGGTTAACGCAGGGTTTTCGTTGCTTTCAATTTGATTGAGCGAAAAAATTAATTCTGCCGTTCCCTGGCGTTTATCTATTTTAAAAACGCCAGTATTGTTCGCTCCAGCCCATAACATGCCATCTTCTGCTTCGAATAACTGGATAAAATTCAGATCTTGAAAGGTGTAATTTGGTGGCGTGAATTGTCTATTTTGCGTTCCATCGTACACATTTAAGCCTGCACGAGTGGCAAGCCATAGGAAACCTTGGCGGTCAATCAGCAATTTGTGAATGGTATCTTGGCTTAAGCCTTGCTCAGTGGTCAGTGGTTGTAACAAAGGAGTCATTGCTGTTGTGCTGGCGCATAAACTCAAGCAACAGAGCAAGAAAACTCGGAAAATAAGATTCATCAAGACGTTTTTCATAGAATTTCTAATATCATGCGCTAGTCACTTTTGCATGTTCAACATTGACTGAACTCATGCAGGGGAGAGAAATATCACTGAGAAACTTTATCATCTACAATGCTGCCATATTGAGTACTAAAAGACCAAACACCAATAAAAGTGCAATATTCTGCAGTTGCAGCGCTAATTTCAGAGCCAGCTGCAGATGACTATTGCTGGGCTGACGTTCAGGTCCAACCCGCACCCGTGACGTTTTTTGCAGATTGTAATAAACAGGCCCAGCCATACTACATTGCAGTGCTGCGGCCCAAGCGCTCAAAAGCCATCTGCTACTAAAACTTAACTGCAAGTCTTGACTGAATCTGAAAAAAGTCAGGGTATCTTTGATGTTGACCCAAGCGGCTAGCAACATAGTGTTCAGCATTAAGGGTAAAAAACTAGCAATTTTTTCAATCATTGCCGTGAAAAAACCAAATTCACGGAGCTGAGTCAGCTTAGGATTCCACTGTTGTTGCACTTCTAACAGCAAGCGATAACAACATGCAGTAATGCCACCGCCGACGAGATACCAAAAAAGCACCCCAAACCAGTGCTTGCCTAACCGCAGCGCTAAGCTATCCAGCGCCGCTTTGGCTATGCCAGTTTCAGATAGTTGCGAGGTTTTTCTAAGGACAAGCGGTTGCAGCTGATCTTTCGCTAAACTCAGTTGTTGTTTATTCAGGCTATTGTCGATTTGAGCCAGCTGGTTTGCATAAAACTGCCAATCTAAGGCCATGTACAGCAGCACCGCTTCAAAAAATTCTGGCCAGGCCGAGAGTTCATCAAAGGCCAATAGCAGCATAGAAAAAGGCACCATGAACACCAATAACGCCAGAACACCGGCTAAATATTGCTGTTGGGCGCCATTGTCAGGTTTGGCGACCTTTTGACTAATTGCTTGAGCGATCGTTTTGAAAAAGAACCAAGGCCGATAACTGGCTGGAATTGGCGCAAAACGACTTAACATCAACACTACTATCGCAAGCAGGGGTTGTTGTAAGTCACTATGTGCCAATAACTGCCAAATTTCGGCGATTGTCATTATAAGCTGACCTGATCCAATTCTTTCAACAGCTGTAACACCATGGCAGAACTGTTGCGAGATGCAATTTCTAGGTAGGCTTCAAAAGATGTGGGTGATTCTTTGCCTGCAATGTCGCTGAGACTGCGGATGACTACAAACGGCGTCTGTAGTTGGAAACAAGTTTGAGCAATGGCCGCACCTTCCATTTCTACCGCCAACATACTTGGAAAGGTTGCTCGTGTTTTGGCGATCCGTTCAGGTTCACACATAAACACATCACCTGTGGTAATCAAGCCTTGTTTAGTTTTACAAAAACCCAGTGAAGCAATGCTGCGCTCTGCGGCTGCAATTAACTCAGGGTGGGCAACAAATGCCGCTGGTAGACGAGGCACTTGGCCGGGTTCATAGCCAAAAGCGGTCACATCAACATCATGATGACGAACTTCTGTGGAGATGACGATATCACCGACGTTCAACTCTGGATCAAATCCGCCGGCAGAACCCGTATTAATAATGCAAGTTGGTTTGAATAATTGGATCAGCAAAGTGGTGGCGATTGCTGCAGTGACTTTACCAATCCCACTTTGCACTAACACTACTTCCGTGCCATTAAGTTGGCCTTTATGAAAGGCAAATTGGGCAATTTGTGTGGTTTCGACTTGCTGTAATTGTTGTTTAAGCAGCGCGATTTCTTGTTCCATCGCGCCGATGATTCCGATCAGTTTCATGGTGCCGCTCTTCGCTGAAAAATCTAATTATACCGCGAAGGCAGCAGCGCGGCGAAACTGATTTTTCGGCAAAGTGCAGAATTTGTGCTGTTTAATTAAATTTAAGTGTACTCGCCGCACCGTCTGTTAATTTACCTGCCTGATAATCGCGGATCGCTTGCTCAATTTCAGCAACTGTGTTCATGACAAATGGGCCATACTGCACAATAGGTTCGCCGATAGGTTTTGCCGCCAGGATCAACAAACGCGTCGGCTCTGCCGCTTTTAGCTCGACAAAAGAACCATCAGTGAGCACACCCGCTTGATGGCTTTGCAGGTTTTGCCCGCCGCCCACGTTGACCGAGCCAACATAGGGATAGACCAAAGCATTATGGCCAGTCGGTATTTCAACTTTAAGGCTATTTTCTGCAGCGAGTTCAATATCAAGATACAGTGGGGCAGTGCTCAGTCCTTGCACTGGGCCGCGAGTGAGCTCTTTATTATCGCTGATAAAATCGCCGGCGATAACTTTGACATAACCGCCGACATAACCGCCGACATTCAGCGCAACCTTGGGGATCTGGCTGGGATCTAAGTCTACATAGGCCGCTGGCTTCATTTTTTCGGCCGCAGGTAGATTTAACCAGAGTTGAAAGCCTTGCATTAAGCCAGATTGTTGCTGCGGCATCTCGGAATGAATAATACCGCGACCTGCGGTCATCCACTGCACGCCACCACTTTTTAAATGCCCACGGTTGCCTAAATGATCTTCGTGCAACATATGGCCGGCCAGCATATAAGTGACAGTTTCAAAGCCCCGATGCGGATGCGGCGGGAAACCTGCAATATAATCGGAAGCTTCTTCGGAGCCAAAGCAATCCAACATGAGAAATGGATCCAAGCGTAAATGTTGCTGTAGGCCTAAGCTTCGGCGGATTTTTACGCCAGCGCCATCGGACACCATTTGCGCCTGAATTACCGAACGAATAACACGTTGAGTCATGGCTTTCACCCTCAGTAAATTTTCATATTGTGCAAAGAATAACGCTATTTTTTTCGATTAAATAGCGCGAAAAATCCAATAAATGCTTCTATTAATTCGAATTGATAGGCAGTAATGCTGGCTACTAGACCTGCCCCAATGACCAGCGCTAATGGCTTGCACTCTTGGCCTGCACTCTTGGCCGCGGAATATTTTCGGTTAGAACAGTTATGCTGAGCAGAGAGATTTTTCGTGTTGTAACAGCCAAACTTTGCGCGACAAGCCACCGGCATAGCCAGTCATACTGCCGTTTTGTCCGACCACTCTATGGCAGGGAATAACAATCGCGAGCGGATTTCTGCCATTTGCAGCTCCGACGGCTCGCACGGCTTTGGGGTTTGCTATTGCATCGGCAATATCGGCATAACTGCAAGTTTGGCCAAACTCAATCTGTTGTAATGATTGCCAGACTTGTTGTTGAAACGCACTGCCCTCAGGGGCTAAAGGCAGTTCGAACTGGCGGCGTGCTTTGGCAAAGTATTCGCTGAGTTGCTGTAATGTGTTGGTTAAAATGTGGCAGATGGCTATGTATTCTTGCGATTGAGCATCTGGAAAACTACTTGAGGGCAGAAGCGTGGCACTATGGCTATGTTTTTTATGTGCGGGTTTGGCATTGCTTGGTTCGGATCCGCTGGCGTGAGTATTTCTGGCGTTTGTATCGCTGGGGTTAGTAAAATTTTGTTCTATAAAGTGATAGCCAGGTTCGCAAATAACACTACAAAGTGGCGTACTTTCTTGGGGTAGCAACGGCAAAGTGAGTGATACCGCTTCGTTTAATTTTAATTTAGCGATGCTTTCATTTTGCGCCAAAGTTTCAGTAAACAACAATTCAGTGAGACCCAAGCGATTGGCAACAGCTTTGAGTGGGCCGATTGGCGTTTGTAGTGTTGCGGTCAGATGCAGCATGGGCAAACTCTCTGTTGAGTTTTGGGTATGAGTCTTTGTCGTTTTCATTGTCGTTTTCATTGTCGTTTTCTTAGATTTCAGAGTTTCCGTTTGCCGATGATTACACCGGTGTTCGTACTATGACTGGCCGATGAGCTCGCTAAATTAAACCACAACTGTAACGTGGCATAACTGCGCCAAGGGGCTAATTGTTCGACTTTAAATGGGCTATCGGCCCGTTGTTGCAGCGCTTTTTGGATCCCTAAATCGCCCGCTAACCAACAATCTGGCGCGGCTTGGCCACGCAATTGAGCGTAGTTGATAGTCCAAGGGCCAATGCCTTTTATGCTTTGCCATTCATGGGCCGCCTGGGTCGGAGCGGCCATACGTTGCCTCACGAAATTGAGGATCGTGGCTCGACGGGCTGCCGGTATTTTTAACATGGCTAAATCACTCTGAGAAATCGCATGATCAGAAGGAAATGTTCGCATCACATGACCATCAGGGGTAAGCATGGTATGGCCCTCTTGCTCAGTGCCGACGACTTGGCCTAATGCTTCACATAGCCGATTGAGCTGACACCGTGCACCGGCAACACTGACCTGCTGCCCTAAGATAGCCCGCAGTGCTGCTTCGCTCAGATCCCAAACCCCCGGAATTCGCACGCCTTGCAAATATCGTTCTGGGAAGAAGGGCTGCAAGTGTTGGTCAATCGTTTTGATATCTGCATCTAAATCCAGTAATCGACGGATTTGTGCCACAACTTGCGAAAGCCCCTGAGCATGAGGCCAGTACAGTGTCAATTTCAGTGCGTCTTTATCCGTTGCTGGTTGAACTTCAAACCAACCCGCCTGTTGTTGCCACCGAAAGGTGCGGCCATAGCGATCAGCGATCACCCATTCAACCCCTTGTAAAGTGCGGGCTCGCCAAAAATTCATTAATTCCTGCCAAGCCAGAGGCGGGCGATAACTTAGTTCTAAACTGAGTAATTGTTGGGGTGAGCTCATGCGTCGACCTCGAATTTGGCTGGGAGTGAGCTGTAATTGTTTTTTAAACTCATCTTGAAAGCGACGGACACTTTGAAAACCTGCCTGTAATGCCACACTGGCAATCGGGAGCTGGGTTTGGTGCAATAAATTTTTAGCAAACAGGACTTGTTGATATAAGGCATATTGTTTGGGGGATATGCCAAATCTTTGAAATAGTTTGCGTAAATAGCGGCTAGAAATTCCTAAACGGTCGCATAACTGTTGTTGATCACCGTCAACGAGGGCACCTTCATCAATTAATCGTACAGCACGTTTTAAGGTGGTGTCACTGCCGCACCAGGCAGGAGATCCCGGAGCACTATCTGGACGACACCGTAAACATGGGCGATAACCGGCTTTGGCCGCCGCCAAGGCGCTTTCAAAGTAATCCACATTCGGTTCTTTTGCTAACGGCGCAGGGCAAATCGGGCGACAATAAATCCCTGTAGTTTTAACGGCCACATAAAATAAACCATCGAATCGGGCATCTCGGGCTAGCCTTGCTTGTTGAAAGCTTTGTTGTACAAACATCACAAAAAAGTCCGTGTCGAATGGCTAGATACCGATGAATTTGGCAAGACATCCTCGAACAATTTGCCACTTAAATAAAGCGGTTTAAGGATGCTTATTTTGATTTCTACGTCGATGTCAGCGCACTCAAAAGTTACAGAGTGCGCTGAGTCTAACTGAAAAATGATTTCAGACTAGCCAGTTTCGGAACTTAATAGGTTAAACATTCAAGTTCACTTGTTGCATCAAACCAGCCTGACCATTTTCAGTCAAATACATGCCACTGCGGGCAATCTGAGCTTGCAGAGTGTCTTGCTGATAATAACCAAATGTGGTGGCGACAGATTGAGTTGAGATTGCCCCGATCCCATACTCGGCAAGAGTTTTCGGTGTTTCACCCGGTTGCCATAACCGAAGTTGTTGCCAGCGCGCATCTTGCTCATCAATAAAGCCATTGAGGTCATTATCTAACTTTGCCAGCTCTTGAAAGCCTTGATTGGTTTGCGGTCCAAACAGTTCAGCCCCGGAGTCAATCCGATCGTTTTGATTGCGATCCCAGGCTAAATAAAATTGTGAGTGATTGAGTGTAGCCAGTTGTCTGGTTGTGCCATCATTTAAAAAATCAAAGTCCGTTGTTTCACCGGTCCAAGCAAACGGTTTGTTATCGAGTGATAATACCAAGGGATCTTTCAGTGGCGCTTCTTGCCGAATACTCATCGACATTTCGGTCGACTGCATACTTAAATCAAATGACCAACTGACAGTACCGCCATCTACGAGATTGGCTTCGCCAGTGAAATTCGCCGCAACAGATTGATAGCGATAGCTAAATTCCAAGATTGTATTGCCTGACGAGTTTTGTGTTCCAGTCTGTTGCTCATTCTCGACAGCATTAGTCCGCGAGGGCGCAGAGGGCGCCATGGCCTGTTGTGCCGCAATCTTTTCAAAGTTATTGCCTTCAATCGACGACAGCAGCTTGCCCGAACTTAATTGTTCTAAGATCCGTTTCACTGCGCCAATCGTTAATAAGGCATTAAATGGCTGACTGTCTTCATCGGGGCCTTGTTCAGCGCTTGTTTCAGTTCTTGTCTCGGTTGACGCAGGATTCAATTCCGGTATCGATGGCATCAGATCTGGTGCCAGCAAAACCGTTGGTGAAGGTCTTGAAACTGTGAGCCCCAGAGGTTGTGGGGCTGCTTGCGATGTTGCTGGTGTTGAGCTAGGTTGCCAAGCACCAGCTTGCGCTGCCGAGTTATTATTCAGTTGACTGCTTCCTCGAGCATTTAATGAGGTATTTACATCACTTTGGCCTAGTGTCAGTCGACTGCGTTGAGTGGTATGCTGTTCTACGGCACTCAGGTATTGGCTTGCTGCAGCGATTTTCATAATCTGTTCTCTCTGATAGAGTAATCTGCAGCTTTTATCGGCAATAATTGATTAAACTTTAGGCGGTTTTATGTTGGAAGATTTTTTTCGTCAGTTAAGTTCGGACCCAGAAAGTATTACTTTTAGTCAAACAATTGAATTAATTGATGCTTTGTATGAATTCACCCCAACTGCATTTACCAATGGCTCACTTAAAAATGCCGCAGGAGAAAATAATGGTTCCTGTAAAATTTTAGCCTTTGCCGCATTACACCAGCTATCAGAACCGCAAACACTGCAACTATTTGGCGATTATTATCGCGTTGATGTGTTGCCAGAGCCGATTGGTTCGAACCATTTGAATATTAGAAATTTTATGGAAACAGGGTGGGATGGGGTTGATTTTGAAGCATCGCCGTTGCGAGGAAAAGCACAAGCAATTTGAAGTTACCTACACCGCACCTCTTTTTGAATATGGCCAGGTCAGAGAGGTATCAACAACCGAGAAAGCCAATAGATTTGCTACTAGAGTACCAGTAGCATTTCCCATAGCATCATTATTGATACTCTGTGAACGAATCAAATAATTGGGCGCAAGCCCAAGATACTTAAAATCAAACAGTTTTTGCCACTGCAGTTTGGACTGGCTTTTTACTACATTTTAATAAAACAGACTCAATCTTTTTGGCTGAGAACGGTTTCGCAATAAAACCACAAGCACCAGCTAAAATACTTTGTTGAACATTCTCTACTGTGCTGTGCGCTGTCATAATGACAACATTCGCTTGCGGATTGATTTCTTTCAGTTGGCGAAGCAAAGACTTACCATCACAATCAGGTAATTCAATGTCGAGGAAGATGACATCCTGCTGATGGGTGTTATAGCTTGAAATGCCATGAGAACCATTAGCCGCTTCACTGATTTTAGAAATGCCTAATAACATTAAGGTTTGTCGAAGATACTCCCGAACCGACGTGACATCATCAATGATTAAAACTGAGCAATCGGATACTTTCATCATACAACGTCCTATGTTTTAGAATCAGGTGAACCAAGTACAAAAAATCTTAGTTAAGTTGTAGTCGCTTGATAGGGGACACGCAAGCGAACTTTTTAAATATACGCTACAAGCAGTTTAACGGATTGGTTAAATTTTGGTCAATTTGTTTCTTTTATTGCATCGATGCAATGTCGAGGCGAGGGATCTATGGTTTCGATTTGGCTGTAAAATTCGACAGTGTGGGTGATTTATGTGCAATTGACTGAAATGACCAAGATTTTTGCTTTACCTTTGGTTGATCATTTGTATAATGACGACTCCAACGCTAGGGGCATAGTTCCAATTGGTAGAACAGCGGTCTCCAAAACCGATGGTTGGGGGTTCGAATCCCTCTGCCCCTGCCAATTTTCTTGGTGAATACCCAAGAATATTTTCAGAATGAGAGTAACTAACATGCAGTTCACTCACATCCAACAACAATTCATCCAGTTATTGAATATCCAACAGCTGACAGCTCGTGAAGAATTCACGAATGGGTTGCAGGGTACTGTTACTGAATTTTCATCCTCTCAAGCTGCAAGCCAAGCCAAAGCTACAAGTCAAAATGATGCTCTGTTGGGCCATGTATCGCAGCAACAAGCTTGGCATGTTTTGTTTGAACACTCTCAGCAAGCAAACTATGTTGATACTGACAGCAAATTTTTTGCAGATATTAGGTTTGGCTTGCTAGAAACACAGCAATTGGCAATTGTGATGGATGAAACGTTATCGACTGATTTTGCAACACAACCGACTGTTTTTATTGTTCGTGCGATCGAATGGTTGAAAACCACTGACGGCAAACGGCAATTGTGGCAGTGGTTATGGCAACAAACACCGCAATAAACAAGCTTAATGGCGAGGGAGTCACTCACGTGGACTTAATTCAAGTTGTGATCCGCGCTGCCACTTTGGCTGACACCCCAACTTTATGTCAAATAGAAGCGCAAACAACGGCCTACCCATGGACACAGGCTCTTTATGAAAGTTGTTTCTCTGAGCGTTACTTCAACTTTGTGTTAACTGTGGATGGCATCATCAAAGGCTTTTATATTGCCGAATTTATCGCTGATGCCGCGAGTTTATTTAATATTGTGGTTGCAGTGGATTCACAAGGACATGGCCTCGGCAAAATGTTGCTACAGCATTTTATTCAGCAAGCAGAATCTAGAGATGCTTTTGAATGTTGGTTAGAAGTGCGGGTTTCAAACACCCATGCTATCGGCCTCTACCAATCCCATGGCTTTCATCAAACGGGGAAACGTCGCAATTATTATCCAACGGCGACTGGGCATGAAGATGCTATTTTGATGGGATTACCCCTTCGTTTAGGCTAGTGGATCAGGCTTAATTACTCAGGATCCATTTGTAGATACTTATCGAGATCGGCTTGGTTGATCCATTCTTTCGTGGCGAGTTGCTCTGGTGACCAGGCAAATAATCGCAGAGGTTTTTTGCTGTCACGCGCGAGACTATGTAACTGATTGACAGTATTTGCTGTAAATTGATGTCCCGCCGCTAATACTAACTGCTGCGTCTCATCATACAGTGGCAACATCAGCATCATGCCAGGACGCAATTCTTTTAAAGATGTTGTGGCAACCTTCGTGGTAAAAGCAACATGGTCCAGCATGACCACTTTGTGCAAAACACGAATCACTTCAGGACAATATAAAATGCGAATTTGTTTCTTCATCAGCGCCAGCACTTCGGCAGGGGTTAATTGCTCAGGGCTAAGCCTTTGAAGTAAAAAGCCCCAATAATCGCGCGCAACCGCTAAAATTCGTGAACCAATGGGGATGTTGTTTGCCATCAAATGGCCTGGTGTGCCGCTGCCTTTATATTCCTCATATTGGTGGTAGATGATTTCTGAAACACTTTTTAAATGTTTAGCGGGCGCTAGCAAGTCACGAGCAATCACCGGATGGTTGAGATATTTTTTCTTTTCTGTCGCATTCAATTTATGCATAGGTTGGGCGTAAATTTCAGGCTCTAACCCTGTTAAACCAAGCTCCAACAGTTGAGCTGCAAGTCCAATCGTCTCAATTTCAGAGCGAGACAACGCCAGCTTTTGACTGATTTGAATGGCTAGTTCGCTAACATTTTTCGCAAAACCGGCGCTTATGTGCGGATCTTGGCAAGTCATCTGGAAGAGCACATTCATTGTGGCCGTTTGTTCTTGTCTTAATTGAATTAAGGTTTGCCGCAATTGTTCGGTTCGCTGGTTGACCTTTTCTTCGAGTTGTTGATTGACTGCCCTTAATTGTTTATTCGCCATTGCTAACTGTTGCGTTAACAAGCGATTTTGTCGTTGTAATTTTGTCTGTTCTAAACCATCTCGGATTGACGCTCTGAGCTCATCATTATTCCAAGGTTTTTGCATGTAGCGATTCACTTTACCGAGGTTCACCGCGGCTACAGCTGAACTCATATCAGCATAGCCTGTTAATATAATTCGGTAAGTCATTGGATATTTATTGGCGACTTGTTCAAGCAGTTCTGCACCATTGATGCCTGGCATTCGCATATCTGACAGCACTAAATCTACTGAGTTGTTAGCAAGAACCGTCAACGCCTCTTCGCCGGAACTGGCAAATAATAATTGATAATTAGGATCTTGGAGTAACCGTTGCAGAGATTTAAGAATATTTGCCTCATCATCGACGCACAAGACTGTCATCGGTGCTTTTGAAACTTCAGACATGTAGCTTCCTCAATAAGCAATAAACACCAGCACTTGGCTAGTCATCATCAAGCAATTCAAGATAATTCTTCAGCGTTTGCTAACATCTCAGGTGTCAGTAGCGGCAGATGGATGGTAAAGCACGTCCCTTTACCCAGTTCACTACTCACCATTATTTTCCCCTGATGACGATGAATAATACTGTAAGAAAGGGAAAGACCCAAACCTGTGCCTTTGCCAACTGGTTTGGTTGTAAAAAACGGTTCAAAAATTCTTTTCAAATGTTCTGGCGCAATGCCACTGCCGTTGTCTTGAATGGTGATCTGCAGAGCATGTTCAATTTCTTGCACGGAAACTTCAATTTTTCCAAAATTCTCGATGGCTTGGGCCGCATTGACTAATAAATTCATAAATACTTGATTTAATTGCATCGGTTGGCAGTAAAGCAGTGGTAGACCCGGTTGATAGTGTCTAACCACCTCAGCTTTGTATTTCAATTCATTACTCAGAATTCTGAGTGTGCTTTCAATACCTTGTGTGATGTCTGCTTCTTGCCAATCGGTGCTATCGACATGGGAAAACTCTTTGAGGCTTTTCACGATTGCCATCACTCGATCAGCCCCTTCAAGAGATTCTGAAACGAGTTCAGGGCAATCACTGAGGACCATCTCTAATTGATTCCGCTGGACGTAATCATTTTTCATGGCATGCAAAGTCGATTGCGGGATTTTATCGATGATTTTGCCCAGTAATTCGATGTATTTGTTCATTTTTTGCAGGTATTCCTGCAAAGTTTGTAAATTTGAAAAGATAAAACCGACTGGGTTATTGATTTCATGGGCAACCCCTGCCGCCAGTTGACCAATAGCAGCCATTTTTTCTGATTGCAGCAACTGGTTTTGAGCTTCCTCTAACTTATGGATCAATTCTTGTTGTTGCCGTTTTTCTTCTTCTAATTTTTCGGTTAATCGGGTTAGTTCTTGGTGGTAGCTGGCCGTTACAGTCATATCATGGACCGTGATGCAGGCACAGCAAACTTGTTGATTTTCATCAAAAATTGGATAAATTTCGACATTCTGATACATCTGGCATTCTTCGCCAGTGATAGGTCTACTACTTTTGAATTGAAAGACCACAGGTCTTTGCTCCCAATACGAGTAACTTGCATTTTTTAATACAAAAACACTTTGCAGTTTTCGTTTGAGGAAACTGGCTTGTTCTGGGAACAAGGTCAAAATGGATTGCCCACGAACATCAACAGATTGCAACTGTAAACGGTCGGCAAAAAAATGATTCCAAAACATAATGTTTAGTTCAGGGTCAACGATGCAAGCGCCAATCGACAATTGCGTGACAACATGCTCAAACAAATTGTTTTGGTTCATGTTAACTCCTTGCCTACTTGAGACTACCTAGTTCAATAACATATCTAACCGACCTTTCAGTACTTGAATTGATTCCTCGTCCAAGCAAATTACAACGCGCGAATTGAAGCTGGCATTCTCCAAACTAAAACTGATTTCTAAAGTTAATGATTGCTGCCAATTGTAATCAGGTCTCGGTTGCAGCTGTGGGTTAAATAATGCAGGTGCGCCAAGGTGAAGACGGGTCGACATTTGTTCAACCATGCCTTTTAGACAGGCGCCAGCTAAAATATTGGTTAATTCCAGTACTAATTCATCATAACTCGTTGGCGTCATGGGTTGATCGTACTGCATGCTTTCGCCAAGCTGAGCACAACCATCTTCACTGATAATTGAAATCACTTCCCCGCGCAAATCTCCCATAAAGGATTGTCGAGCAAAAAAATGAGGTGTTTTTGGACAATAGAAGGAATGCAACCCTTCTGGGGTCGTCATGGTAATTTTGGGGATCGATAAAATAACTCGAATATCGATCAGTTGTGCAAGAGCACTTGCGGCTTGCCCCATTGAAATGTTCATCACTTCTTGTAAGGCATCGCGTTGTAACTCTGAAATTGTAACCTCTGCGTTCATAACAGACCTACCTCAAGTAATACCTGATGGAGTTGTTGTTGATTCAAGGGTTTTTGTAAAAATCGTAAGGCGCCGAGCGCTAAAACTCTTTCTACCGCTTTGGGTTGGATATCTGCGCTAATAACAATGACTACAGTGTTGTGTTCTTTTTTCTGAAGCTCAGCCAAAACTTCGTATCCATCCATGATCGGCATTTGTAGATCTAAAAATAACAACTCGGCTTTGCCGCTATAAACAGCAGCCAGAGCTTCCTGTCCATTACATGCTTCAGTGACTTCGGCATTCAGTTCAGGCGGCAAGGCCTTTCGAATATTTTTTCGCGATAACATCGAATCATCAGTGATGGTGACAGGGATTGTCATGCAAGCCTCCAAAGCAGTGTTCCGAATTATTTTCCACATTCACAGGAATACTCCATCCGTGGAGCTATGAAATTAGATACAGCATGGGCAGATTTCGACGTAACTTCCAGAAATTATGCTAAAAAAATCCATCCGTGGACCTATGAAAGCTAAAAATCTTTAATTATTTGACTCAAATGGCTTTTATGTCTCATTTGTCTTTTTATGGATTTTAGAGTGGGTGGCCACAGAGATCAAGTATTGAATGCAACAAATCGAGATTTTTTGCTGCAAGCATGCAACTGGAACTTTCAAGTCTTGCAAAGACAGTGGCAGTTAAAGTTGACAATGAAATAGGCAAAAGTCTGTGGTAGATCCGTCCTAAGTTTATTGCTGGTAAAGTTTTTTTATTGGTCTACGCTTGATTCAGAACTAGTAAGCGAGAAAGGATGGAAAGACGATGAAATATCCCAAAATTTCCAAACAACGGCTGTTGTTTGGGGCTGCGTTAATGACCATGTTATTCCCAACACTAAGCTATGCAGATGTCACGTTAAACGGTTTTGCTTCCATTCGAGGGACTTCTGTCTCTTCTGACGGCGGTTTAGAACCTTATCCTGGATATACCGAAGGCGAATTATCTTTTAAAACAGAATCATTATTCGCATTACAAGCTCAAGCTGATCTGTCGGAAGGTTTAAGTGCGACAGTGCAGCTATTTAGCGAGGGCATCAACGATTTTGAAGTTGAAGCGCGCTGGGCCTATGTCAGCTACCAGCTCAATGACACCAATCGCATCAGCGGTGGCCGTTTTGCGAATCCAATCTTCCACCAATCAGAATATGAAAAAGTCGGTTATGCCCATAACTATTCAAGGCTGCCGAAAGCGGTATACATCGGCTTTGATTTTAGTACGGTTGAAGGAATTGCTTGGGATAGTCAGTATGTTCTGGGCGATTATAATTTGACGACAAAACTGCTGTATGGTTCTTGGGATGGTGAATCTTTCAGTGCAGTGACTAACAATTTCGTCCAATTCGGTATTGAAGATATTGTGTCAGCAAATGCAGTGTTGGAAGGCGACGGTTGGCAGGTATTTGGCGGCCTGTTTATGGGGACAATTGATGGCGCTGTCATTGACAGCACCACTGTTTTCCCATTGGCCGCAGGGGGGATTGCGCTTGCAACCGCAAATGGTGCGACTGCTGCACAGGTGACTGACTTCAAGAACAAAATTTCATGGGATCAAAAGGATGCACTCTATTGGTTTACAGGGTTTGCAATTGATCGCTCTGACTGGTTAGTTGACTTTGAATATGTTGCTTATGGCGTGGAAGATTCTGTTGATGCGCTCAATAAATCTTGGTTCTTAGCTTTGGGGCGTCGGTTTGATCAATTTGTTGTCACAGTTCACACCGAAGATTATGCGCAAGAACCTGATTATGACTTCCTCAGTGGGGTTTCACATCCTGTGCTATTTGCCACAGGAAAAGGCATTAATGACGCGTTTGGCGCTCGTGAATTTGATGGGGTTGGCTTAACAGTCCGCTATGATTTCCATCCAAGCGCAGCCATCAAGGTTGATTATTTCCAAGGTACAGACACTAGAGCTGCTGTTGGCGATTATCAGTTGCTGTCATTTGGCGTTGATTTGGTGTTCTAAGGAGCCTCTTATGAAAAAAAGTCTAATGTTAGCGACCTTATTGTTGGGAACTATATGGGCAAATGGCGCGAATGCTGAAATTGCCATTATTGTTCATCCATCGAATAACAATGCCGTTGATGAAGCTGCACTGTCGAAAATTTACTTGGGCCGCGAAAAATCTTTCGCCGACGGTTCATCTGTCATTCCGATGTCTTTAGTTGAGAATTCTCCTGCCAGTAATGAGTTCAATGAAAAGGTTATCAAAAAATCCAGCAGCCAATTAAAAGCATATTGGTCAAAATTAGTGTTCACAGGCAAAGGCACGCCTCCAAAAGAGGTGGCGACCGATGAAGAAATGGTTAAATTAGTCGCCGGTAATCCGAGTCTCATTGGCTATGTCGATGCGGCAAAAGTTGATGCGAGTGTGAAAGTCGTTTTGAAGTTCTAATGAGCTGATTGCGAAGGCCTACAACGGCATCTGCAATTTTTTAAGTCTGATTGAAAGCCACTCTAACTCTGAGTGGCTTTTTTATCGGAGTGACTTTTTTTCAGAGGTTTTTTTATTGAAGAGTCTTTTGATGGAAGTGTCTTTTTATGGAAGGTGCGAGCAAATTTTCGCCTTGAGTTTTGCCTACAAAGTGGTCCATGCTCTTCGCCGTTTTTGTTAAACTTCGAGCAAGCTTTGACGAATTATCTACTGGGCGATGTAGCCCTAAACTGCTATACTTTGCGCCATTTTTTTATTCGATAACTTGATTGATGTTGAAAAACATCACCGCTTATCTCATTTTGGAAGCTTAAGACGCATGGCCACTGCAGAATTTCTTGCTGAAGTTAATAAACGTAGAACCTTCGCCATCATCTCGCACCCTGATGCGGGTAAAACCACCATTACTGAAAAAGTCTTGCTGTTTGGTCAACTGATCCAAAAAGCGGGTACCGTCAAAGGTAAAAAATCAGGCCAGTATGCAACCTCTGACTGGATGGAGATGGAGAAAGAGCGGGGCATCTCGGTAACTACGTCGGTAATGCAATTTCCTTATGCCGATTGTTTGGTCAACTTGCTGGATACCCCAGGCCATGAGGACTTCTCAGAAGATACGTATCGAACGCTTACTGCTGTTGATAGTTGTTTAATGGTGATTGACGGCGCAAAAGGGGTTGAAGAGCGGACCATTAAATTAATGGAAGTGACTCGCCTTCGTGATACACCGATTGTGACCTTTATGAACAAAATGGACCGTGATATTCGCGATCCTATCGATTTGTTAGATGAAGTCGAAAGCGTATTAAAAATTGCGTGCGCCCCTATCACTTGGCCAATTGGTTCAGGCAAAGAATTTAAGGGTGTTTATCATATTTTGCGTGACGAAGTGATTTTCTATAAATCTGGATTTGGCCATACCATTCAAGACGTTGATATCATCAAAGGTCTCAACAACCCTGAATTAGATGAGCGGATTGGTTATTTTGCCCAAGATTTACGTGACCAAATGGAACTGGTGCAAGGCGCTAGCCATGAATTTGAGTTGGAAGCTTTTCTCAAAGGTGAATTAACACCCGTGTTCTTCGGTACAGCACTGGGGAACTTTGGCGTTGATCATATGCTGGATGGCTTGACTGATTGGGCGCCAGCACCACAGCATCGCGCTACTACAAGTCGGCAAGTAGAACCGACAGAGACCGGATTTTCTGGGTTCGTGTTTAAAATTCAAGCCAACATGGACCCAAAACATCGGGACCGTGTGGCGTTCTTACGGATTTGTTCGGGGAAGTATGAAAAAGGCATGAAAATGCACCATGTCCGCATCGGCAAAGATGTGTTAGTGCCGCATGCACTGACCTTCCTCGCGGGCGATCGTGAGCACGTTGAAGAAGCGTACCCAGGCGACATTATTGGTTTGCACAACCATGGCACCATCCAAATTGGTGACACTTTCACTGCGGGTGAAAAGTTCAACTTTACCGGGATCCCGAACTTCGCGCCTGAATTATTCCGTCGCATTCGCCTGCGCGACCCATTAAAACAAAAGCAGTTACTGAAAGGTTTGGTTCAGCTGTCAGAAGAAGGCGCAGTGCAAGTGTTCCGTCCACTCGATAACAATGACTTAATTGTTGGTGCGGTCGGGATCCTGCAGTTTGATGTGGTCGTACACCGGTTAAAATCGGAATATAACGTTGACGCTATCTATGAAAGTGTCAACGTATCAACCGCGCGTTGGGTGTACTGCGATGATGGCAAAGCCTTAGATGAATTTAAAAACAAGGCCAGCAGCAATTTAGCGCTGGATGGCGGCGACAACCTGAGTTATCTCGCGCCTACCATGGTGAATTTAAATTTAGCAATGGAACGTTATCCGAAAATCAAATTCCATAAGACGCGGGAACAAACCTACGCAGGAAAGGCATAATCTATGAATATCAAACAGTTACTTTCTGAAAAGACTCAAGCGGCAATGGTTGCTGTCGGCTTGCCGGCACAGACAAATCCTGGTGTAACCCAAAGTACCAAAGTTGAATTTGGTGATTACCAAATCAATGGCGCAATGGCCGCAGCAAAATTATTAAAAACCAATCCACGCGCTTTGGCTGAGCAGTTAATTAGTCACTTAGCGTTGGATGGCATCGCCGAAAAAGTGGAAATTGCCGGGCCAGGTTTTATCAATGTCACCTTGGCTAAATCGTGGCTGGCGGCTCAAGCTGCACCAGCACTGGTAGATGCACGTCTTGGGGTGAGTGCGAATGTTCAGCCACAGAAAGTGGTCGTAGATTATTCTGCGCCAAACCTTGCTAAAGAAATGCATGTGGGGCATCTACGTTCGACCATCATTGGTGATGCTGTGGTTCGCGCGCTCGAGTTTTATGGTGAAACCGTGATCCGGCAAAACCATATGGGCGATTGGGGGACTCAATTTGGTATGTTGATTGCCCATTTGGAAGACAAATTAGCCGCTGGGATCGATTTAGAAGCTGTCGCTTTAGCGGATTTGGAAGAGTTTTACCGCGAAGCCAAGAAACGCTTTGATGATGAAACTGGCTTTGCTGATAAATCTCGTGATTATGTAGTGAAGTTACAAAGCGGTGATGCGCACTGTTTGAAGCTCTGGCAATTATTTATTGATACTTCAGTAAAGCACAGCGAAGAAGTCTATAGGGCCTTGAATGTCACTTTAGGTCACGACCACATTAAACCTGAGTCTGCTTACAACCCGATGTTACAAGGCATCGTCGATGATTTGAAAGCGAGTGGCATTGCTGTGGAAGACCAAGGCGCCTTGGTGGTGTTCTTACATGAACTTGCTGATAAAGAGGGCAATCCTTCGCCATTTATTATCCAAAAAACTGGTGGTGGTTTCTTGTACGCCACAACCGACTTGGCAGCATGCCAATATCGTAGTCACGAATTGGCCGTGGACCGCATTATTATTTTCACCGACGCTCGCCAAGCACTGCACTTTAAACAAGTCGAGTTAGTCGCGCGTAAAGCAAACTTGTTACGCTCTGCAACTGCGTACGAGCATTGCCCGTTTGGCACTATGATGGGTGAAGATGGGAAACCGTTTAAAACCCGTACAGGTGGCACTGTCAAATTAGCTGAGTTGCTTGAAGAAGCAGTTGTCCGTGCTAAAGCGGTTGTCGCGGAAAAATCAACGGAACTGAGTGACGATGAAATTGCTGAAGTTGCGCGTAAAGTTGGCATCGGTGCGGTGAAATTCGCGGATTTATCAAAAAACCGCACGTCAGATTATATTTTTAGCTGGGATTCGATGTTGAGCTTTGAAGGCGCGACTGCTCCTTATCTGCAATACGCATACACGCGGGTTCGCAGTATTCTCCGTCGGGCTCAAGTCGATGAGACTTTCAGTGCATCATTGCAACTTGTTGAACAACAAGAAAAGTTGCTTGCCTTGAAAGTGCTGCAGTTTGAAGAATGTTTGCAGCAAGTGATGAAAGATGCCCAGCCTAACCTGTTATGTAATTATTTATATGAGCTGGCGAGTTTATATATGACCTTCTATGAAGCTTGCCCAATTTTAAAAGAGGGGATTGAACCAGAGGTCAGAGATAGCCGTTTAATGCTGAGTATTGGTGTTTCTCGTCTACTGGCCAAAGGTTTAGACCTGCTGGGGATTGAAGTGATGGAACGGATGTAAAAAAAGCGCTTCGGCGCTTTTTTTACAGTTGCGAGCACCACGTTGCTACGTCAATTTTATTGATGAGACGACTTATTGCTTATGCGTTCATTAACCTATTTGATGGAATGAATTATGAAAATTGCTGACATTCGTCGGAGTTATGTCAAAGACAAATTGGATCTTGATCAGTTAAATCCAGATCCATTCGTGCAATTTGAAACTTGGTTACAAGCTGCGATTGCTGCCGAGCTGCCTGATCCTACCGCCATGTGCGTAGCAACTGTGGATGCCAATGGTCAACCTTCTCAGCGGCTGGTGCTGCTCAAAGATGTCAGTCCAGCAGGTTTTGTGTTTTATACCAATCTGGGCAGTCGTAAAGCCAATGAGTTATCAATTAACCCGAAAGTATGCTTACATTTTCCATGGCATCCATTAGAGCGTCAGGTGATTGTGTACGGAGAAGCGCAGCGGGTGCCAACCAGTCAAGTCTTGCAGTATTTCTTATCTAGACCCAAAGAGAGTCAGCTCGCTGCATGGGCTTCAGAGCAAAGTCGGCCGATTTCAACTCGGCAGGCGTTACTGCAGAAATTTGCGGAAATTAAGCATAAATTTGAACATGGTGAAGTTCCTGTGCCTTCATTTTGGGGCGGATTTTTAGTCGTGCCCACGCAAATTGAGTTTTGGCAGGGCGGGGAACATCGGTTACACGATCGTTTTATGTACCGTAAACAGGCCGATGGCCACTGGCAGATTGAACGGTTGTGCCCCTAAGTGCTAAAGCTTTTTGATAGCCATTGCCATTTGGATTTACCTGAACTGTTGGCTGAATGGCAGCAACATTGGCTATCAGCGCAACAGGTCGGTGTTAAAGCCTGTCTAGTGCCTGCGGTCTGCGCTGATGCGTGGCCGCAGTTGCTTGTGATGGCCAGTCAGCAACCTTATATAAAGTTGGCGTTGGGCATCCACCCTTGGTGGGTTGCGGCTTCGAATGTTGCTGATTTAGAGCGGTTAGAAAACTTGTTTTCAGAGAATGCTGCGGTTTGTGCAGTCGGTGAGATAGGCCTTGATTTTGCACTTGATGACGCAAGTTTTAGCAAGCAAACTCAATTCTTTTCAGCGCAATTGGCGCTTGCCAAGCGTCTGCAAAAGCCAGTGATTTTGCATCATCGCAAAAGCCAACCGCAGCTTTTGGCGGAATTAAAAAAACAACAATTCAGCGTTGGCGGCATCTTGCATGCTTTTTCCGGCAGTTATGCTCAGGCCAAAGCTTTTATTGATCTTGGCTTTAAATTAGGCATTGGCGGGACTATCAGCTACGCGCGTTCCCAGAAAACACGTGAGACTATCAAGAAATTACCCTTATCCGCATTAGTGATTGAAACTGATGCGCCTGCGATGCCCTTGTCAGGTTTCCAAGGACAAATCAATACTCCCAGCCAGTTGGCTTTGGTGTTTCAATATTTGACAGAGCTCAGATCTGAATCCGCAGAGCTGCTTGCCGAGGCTTTATGGCAAAATACCTGTGAAGCGCTGCAGCTTCAAACAAATCTTACCGATCGTTAGAGAATCTGGTCTCTTCACTGGATGGATTTTTCTCCAACACAGTCTCAGCTTTAGGCTGCGGAGTGTTTTCAACATGCAAATGTTGATGAGGCGCTGAACTATCTAAAGCAGCGTGCTGCAATTGGTTATTACTGACCAGCAAGTGGGAAAGCCATTGCAAACTACTGCGCAGTAACACGCCAATCACCACTGCAAATAAACACATCCAGAACAGTTGCATCATCAGTTGTTGCCAATTGGCGGCAACAGTGCCAAAACTTGCGTCTTGTCTTAGGCTAATCCTAATGTAACCAATTAACTGATTGTTTTGATAAATCTCTTGAACCATTGGTTGCAGCTTTGTTTGATATTGTGGCGCAAACAATAAATTGGCAGGCTCAGTTTCGCCAGATTCACTTAAACGGACGCCGTTGGCATCATAAACAACCACATCATGCAGATAGGGATTGGATGCCATTTGCTGAGTGAGTGCTTTGAGTCCTTCCAGTTGATCGTTTTCAATCAGGTAACCTGCTGTTTGCGCCAAGGCTTTTAAAGTCTCTCGCATTAAGACTGAACTTTGTTCAGCAAACAGCTGTTCGCCTTGGCGATCGGTTTGTTGCCACCAGTGGGTCAGCGCTAAAGCACCAATGAATGCGAATACTAATTGCAGGCTTCGGAACATTAATGCTGATTTTTTTCGGCTTTTTACCGTAGATGCTTTCATTTTATCGACAGAACTAACTGACAGGAGTTAACTTTTGTCGGTAGAATGCCAGAGAGACTAATAGAAGTACAGGTGAAACCGTGAGCTTTTTCTGGGACTGGAACCGAGACGGTTCAATACAAGATCGTTTTTTTGAGGTTCTGACATCGCAATCCACTTGGGATCTAAAGGCAACTGAGCACGGCTTTTCTTTGCAAGCTGCAACTTTGCAACCTGCAGCGATGGTCATGCGATTGTTCGCAGGTACAGTCAATGCCATCATGCTCGATGCGTTGATTCTGGCTTTGCATGAGCATAGTGGGAGGATGCAACTGAAGCTGCATCACGCACATCCACAATTACCTGATGCCGTAGAAATTCGTTTTCAATCTGTAGTGCCAGCTGAAGTCCAGCAGCAAATCAAAGCATTTGCCGCAAGTTGGCAGCTGGAAGTCGTGATCCTTCAAGCCCCTGTGTTACTCAGTCAGCCTGGTTTATTAGTCATGGATATGGATAGCACCGCAATTCAGATGGAATGTATTGATGAAATTGCCAAGTTAGCCGGTGTTGGCGAAAAAGTTGCTGCTATCACTGCTCGTGCCATGAATGGTGAACTTGATTTTGCCATGAGTCTGCGTGAACGCGTGGCGACCTTAGCTGGGGCATCCGAAGACATATTAGCAAGAGTGCTTGCTGACATCCCACTGATGCCAGGGCTTACTGAGTTAGTAAATACGCTGTTAGCGCAAAACTGGCGAGTGATGATTGCTTCTGGTGGTTTTACCTATTTTACTGAAGCCCTGCAACAGCAACTGCATTTAACGGCAACGTTTGCCAACCAGCTTGAAATTGTTGAAGGTAAACTGACAGGCCAAGTGTTGGGGGACATCGTTGATGCGGCTCGTAAAGCTGAGGTGGTCAAGGTACAGGCAGCAAAATATCAGATTGCAGCCAGTCAAACTGTCGCCATTGGGGATGGCGCCAATGATTTGCCGATGTTGGCTTGCGCCGCCTTAGGCGTGGCTTTTCATGCAAAACCGCTCGTGCAAGCGCAAGCGAAAGTCTCGATCCGACAAGGGTCTTTATTGCAGTTATTGTATGCGTTTGATCATGAAGATTGGCGCTTATGAAGCACTCGCAGAGCTCGAACTATCTCGACTTAAAAGCATACAAACTGCACTATCGCAGTTTGATGCCATTTAAAATCATTGAAAATCCGGTGTTGATGTTACATGGGGCCATCGAAAATGGCCGTATTTTCTATAGTCAACAAGGCAAAGGTTTTGGCTGTTATCTTGCTGATCATGGCTTTCCCAGTTACTGCGTTGATTTTGCTGGGCGTGGCTTATCGACGCCCAAACTGAAAGAGGGCTTACAGCACTCGCAGCATCAATTAATCACGCAAGATATTCCTGCGCTGATTACATTTTTATATGAAAAATATCAAAAGCCAGTGCATGTAGTTTGTCACTCGTGGGGCGGCGTGGTGTTAGTGGCGAGCTTGTTGCGATTTCCTGAACTCCGCTCCAAAGTAAAGTCCATATTATGTTTTGGTACAAAACGACAAATTACAGTGAAAAGCTGGCAGCGACGCTTACAAATTGACTGGTTTTGGAATCATTTTGCGCCTTGGTTAGCCGCGAAATATGGTTACCTCCCTGCCAAAAAGTTTCGCTTAGGGGCCGATGATGAGCCGCGGCAGTTTTTATTGGATACCATTGCTTGGATTAAACCTTCGAGGTTTCAAGATCCGTTGGATGACTTTGATTATCAAGCTCAAGGACTGCAATTGACAGATTGGCCGCGGAGTCTATTTGTTGCCGCAGTAAATGATAAAATTTTAGGCCATCCGCAAGATGTAAAGCTGTTTATGAATGAGGCAGGGCTTGCGGCAACGGAGTTTCGACTGTTAGGAAAAGCTTATGGCAATCAGGTCGATTATGACCATATTTCGATGTTAACCCATCCCAACGCTCGTCAGGATCATTTTGTGGAGCTGGTTAGCTGGCTGATGCAGGGATCCGCAAAAGTTTAAGTCTATAAATTGGACTAATTGTTGGTTTGTTGTTCTTGGCGTGAGACAAATTCACGGCGTTTTTCGTGTTGCCGTTGAATTTGCTCGGCGGTAACGCCGTATCGCAATAAAATTTCATCACTGATGTCGATCACATCCCCAACACCCACCACACTCCACAGTTCTTCTTCGAGCACTTTGGCTTTGTGAATGGCATAGACGCTGACATAATTCAGCTCTTTATTGATATGTTCAGTATCTGGACGACCAGTGCGAGAGAGGAAAATTTTAAAACAAAACAATAAATCGTTCGCTATGGCATCTTGCACAAAATATTGCCGGGCTGCAGCCGTTTTCAAATCAAAATCGTACTCAGTGACAAAACTTTGTTCGATTTTGTTTTGCCCTTGTCGATAGCGAATGAACAATTCTATGACTTTGGGTGCATCTTGTCGTTTCATTTGTTTTAATAAATTCGCAAAATGCAAATTGGTCGCACTGTTTTTCAGCATCGGCTGTAAATTGAATTTTTGCTGTTTGTCTTGGAAGACGCCCAATAAGCGATGAAGGTTATTGGGTTCAGCCCCACGCCCAATGACATTTAGGTCATAGCGGATACCATGCCGATGAACATAAAATGGGAAGCTGTTTAATGCCTTGACGTACATATTGCGCAGTGCGGTGCCGAGACCCGCAAATTTGGGTGTCTCTTCGGCTAGAGTCAATTTGGCGCGATTACTTTTGATCAGTTGTTCAAAAAATAGCCTGCCTTGATGGGGCGTTTCCCCTTCGATGATCCGTAAATTCATCACTAATTGGCTTTTGCTAACCGCCATGACTTCATATTCGAGATCATTCAAACCATATTTACTGGAGATCTTTTGCATGTCCGGTAAAGCTAACAGCACTTTATCGCCTTTTTGATAAGCAACCGGTTCAGCAACTTCAATTTGCAAGCCTTTACTGGAGAAATCACGGGTAATGGCATCTAGATAATGGCTGGAGTTAATTTTCACTAACACTTTGGTTTTGTATAAAAAACGTCCCTCAGCCCGCAGATTAACATACTGCACGGCGACAGATTCAACAGGAGGGACTTCTTCAAGCTTCGGGTGGCCATAAACTTTAAGTTGAGCCAATAAAGACTCATCGAATCGAATTTGCTGATAAAGGGCAGTACTTTCTTGGCTAGTGATATCGGTTAAACACGCTATATATCGGAAGTCTTGAATCATACTTTGCACCAGTTGTGGTGGTGGTTGATTCAATTTACTGATTTCTGAATCTGCGGTATCAGGTAAGGATAACAACATATGAGCATCCGCTGGATGCGTGCGATGAACAACCAAGTGAAAGACGCGCCAGCTATTTTTTTGCGCTCCAAAACCAAAGAAAACATCCTGTAGCTGTGGAGTATTTGCTAATTCATCCGCGGTGGCGGAGTAATAATAAAGTTTACCTTTGGCAGCATGAGTAAATGTATAGAGAATAGTGGCTCGTTCCACAGGCGCTTTTGCCAAACAGCTTTTTAAGCGTTTGCCAGCAAGGATTTGGATCAAAGTGGATAATTGACGTTCATCTTGGAAATACTGCACGATTTGGCGGTTATTTTCTGTAGTTAAAGCGCAAGTTGGGACTGGGAGTCCCTCACGAACAGAGATGAATACAGGTAGAGAGCTAATCCGCGGTAAATAGAATTGCTCGTACCCTTTAACCACAACTGCATCAAGGGTGTTGTCGAGATTGACCTTATAACGCCTTTTGTTGCCGTTGATAAAGTTTTTCAGGAATTCAACGAAGGATTGATTTTCCTCTGCGACGATGCGTTTGACTCGCACATACTGGGAGCGTTCGACAATTTCACTGTCGATGACCTCATACTTGACGCCATTATTGGTTCCTAAGGCGAATTCTTGCTCTAAGCCACGAAAGAAAATGGCAATTTTTTGCCCACTTTGTAATCGTCGGGTATTCGGGATTTTTAATTTGCTGCCTGAAACTGACAAATCCACAGTGCTGCCCAGAAATTGTTCACCATCTTCCAGAGCAATCTCAATGTCGATGATAAAATTCATCCGTTCTTCGCCACGACTACAGTAGCTGGCAAATTGGATCAGCGATGGGCCTTTTTTCTCTTCTTCGATTTCTTCGGTTGCCGACTCTTTTGCGACAAGAGGAGTCCCTGAGATGGCAGCTTGAAGTCGTTGACTGGTTTCTTGTTGGTGGCGAACGCGATAATTATTATCGGTATTGGTCACTTCTTCGTAGAGGCCTAGGGTGTATTGTCCATAGCGCTTAAGACCTCGCTCAAAGGTCTTAATCGCCATGTCATCCATATAGTGAGTTTTCCCCTTATGTTCATAAGGTCTCACCTCACCATCAACTTTACCCCGTAAATCGATATAATATCCGCAAGGTTGACCCAGCCGCTTTAACTCCATCTTCAGCAAGAATTGCTTTGGTTTTGGCATTTCAGCAGTCAAAATATTAAAGACTTCACTAAACTCACTAGTGTTTAGTAAAGGTTTTAACCGCTCAATGATGCCCGCAAAGGGTTGTAAATCTGCTGTGGTCATTCTGCTCAAGTCGGCGGCCAATCAGCCACTTCATGTGTTAAGATAATTTTTTAAAGCAACAATTATACCAATCGAAATTAATCTATAAGATTATTAAAAAACTGACAAGATAAGCGACGGCTTAAATGTTTAAGGTGATAGTTTTTATCATATTTTGTCAGTGAGAGTAGCATGTGATTGGTGATTTAGATATCCGATTTCGAGGATGAGATGGCGAAAATTAAAAGTGCTTACGTCTGTAATGATTGCGGTGCGGATTTCATGCGCTGGCAAGGTCAATGCACAGAGTGTGGGGCATGGAATACGATCAGCGAAGTGCGGATGGCCCAGGTCAGCCCGAAAAATCGCCGTGATGGCGGCGGCTATGCCGGAGCTACGGCCGCACAAATCGTGCGGCTCGATCAGGTCGACTTGCAGGAAGTTCCCCGGTTTAGTTCTGGTTTTGCCGAATTTGATCGAGTGCTTGGCGGTGGCATAGTGCCTGGCTCCGCTATTTTGATTGGCGGAAGCCCAGGTGCGGGTAAAAGTACACTGTTGCTGCAAATTATGTGTGGGTTGGCCGGACAAGGCCCTGCATTGTATGTCACTGGTGAAGAATCTTTACAGCAAGTGGCCATGCGTGCGCACCGTTTAGGATTGCCAACAAATCAGTTAAAAATGCTGGCGGAAACTCAAGTGGAGACCATTTGCCAGCTAGCTTTAGCAGAAAAACCGCGGATCATGGTGATTGATTCAATTCAAGTGATGCAAATGGCGGATATTCAAAGTGCGCCGGGAAGTGTTTCGCAAGTAAGGGAAAGCGCCGCTTATTTGACTCGATTTGCTAAGCAACAACAAATTGCCGTCATTATGGTAGGACATGTCACCAAAGATGGTTCGTTGGCTGGACCCAAGGTTTTAGAACATTGTATTGATTGTTCTGTGCTCTTAGATGGCGATTCTGATAGCCGTTTCCGAACTTTGCGAGGTCATAAAAATCGCTTCGGTGCAGTGAATGAATTGGGTGTTTTTGCCATGACAGGGCAAGGGATGCGGGAAGTGAAAAACCCGTCAGCTATTTTTTTGAATCGCGGTAAAGAGGAAGCGCCAGGTTCATTAGTCATGGTGTTGTGGGAGGGGACTCGGCCACTGTTGGTGGAAATCCAAGGACTTGTGGATTACTCGGCGCTCAATAACCCTCGTCGAGTGACTGTGGGGATGGAGCAAAACCGCTTATCGATGTTGTTGGCGGTCATGCATCGCCATGCAGGCATTCAAATGTCGGATCAGGATGTGTTTGTTAATGTGGTCGGTGGCGTCAAAGTCAACGAAACAGGGGCCGATTTAGCCACCCTCATCGCTTTAGTGTCGAGCTTTCGCAATAAAGTCTTGCCGATGGATTTAGTAGTGTTTGGTGAGGTGGGTCTATCTGGCGAAATTCGACCTGTACCAAGTGGCCAAGAACGGTTAAGAGAAGCGGCTAAACATGGCTTTAAACGTGCCATCGTTCCTATTGCCAATGTGCCGAAAGAAGCCATTGAGGGCATGGTCGTCGTGGGGGTCAGCAAACTCACTGAAGCACTGGAAGCACTTTGATTGCCTGCAAATTGGCAAGTGTGGGTCAACTGCCTAGTTGGAGGCTTTGCTACTTCACATGATTGGACCGGATTGCCAGAAGTTCGCAAGACATCGCTAGTTTTATCCAGCGAATTGAAAACAACTTGAATGACATGGAAAAACAAAAAAACCGCAGCTGCGGTTTTTTTGAGGATGCCCCGTGAGGGATTGAAAATGTCCCTTGAGGGATTTAGTTGGAGTGTATAACGCGCTTAGCTTTTTTGGCCTTGAAAATTTAACTCAAGGACAGCCTTGGCATCATCACGCAATTTGGTCAAACCAAGCTCGTTATAGCTATAGACCATTAGCTCGAGTGCTTTTGGCACTAAAGGCGAATCACGGTAAAATTCAACGACATACCGTGCGCGGTTTGCTGCCGCTAAATGGGCGCCGCGACGTGAGTAATAATCCGCGATCAACAATTCATGACGAACCAGTTTTTCTTTGATTTCAATCATTTTACTTTTACCGTCGGCCGCATAACGACTTTGCGGGTAGGTATTAGTTAAGATTTTTAAATCTTCAAAAGCTTGTTTGGTGCTCGCCATGTCGCGATCAGCGCGGTCAATGCCAAAGAAAGATTGGAAGGAATTTGCATCACTACGGATGTTATTCACAGCTCGCATGTAATAAACATAATCCAAGTCTGGATGATTTGGATTCAACCGAATGAAGCGGTCGATACTGGCTAAGGCCTGTTTAATATCGCCTGATTGTGTATAAGCGTAAATTAAATCTAGTTGAACTTGTCGAGAAATTGGGCCGAAGGGATATTGGCTCTCCATTTGCTTGAGCAATTCAATCGCTCGACCATATAAGCCATTATCTAAAACCATCTTGGTTTCATTGTAAGCTTGTTGCGCCGTTTGGTTGGTATTGACCAACTGGTCTTGTTCTTTCTTCGCTGCACAGCCAGAAATGACTGCAGATAGACATAAAATGGCAAAAATTTTCGCTTTCATTGAAAAATCCACTACTACTTCAGCTGATTGGCTGTTTAGTCGCTCATAAAATCGTTAAAATAGATAGAATACACCGATTCTACCCCAGACTGTTCGGGTATGCACACAGGATAACTGGTTCCGCCATGACAAAACAGATAAAACTTACAGAAATTGTACCTGATCATCTATTCGGCAAACGATTAGATCAGGTACTTGCCGAAATGTTCCCTGATTATTCAAGATCTCGGATAAAAGAATGGATTTTGGCAGGTTGGGTCAATGTCAACCATCGGATGTGTGATACCCCGCGGGAAAAGTTGTTGGGTGGAGAGCACATCGAAATTAACGCCGAGTTACCAGAAGATGAGCGTTTTGATGCTGAGCCTATTGAATTAAACATCGTTTATGAAGATGAGCATATTCTCGTTATCAATAAGCCTGCTGGTTTAGTGGTTCATCCGGGTGCTGGTAACCATGACGGCACTTTACTCAATGCGCTGCTGCATCATTGCCCTGGTATTGCTGAAGTTCCGCGGGCAGGTATTATCCATCGTTTGGATAAAGACACTACCGGTTTGATGGTGGTGGCGAAAACTATTCCTGCGCAAACTCACTTGGTTGAGATGATGCAAAATCGTGAAATTACGCGAGAATACGAGGCCATTGCTCATGGCGCTATGACTGCTGGTGGTATGGTTGATGAGCCGATTGGTCGTCATCCAACCAAACGCACGCATATGGCCGTCACCTCTAGTGGTAAGCCTGCCGTGACGCACTATCGTGTGATGGAAAAATTCCGTAACCATACGCGCTTACGCTTACGTTTAGAAACCGGTCGGACTCACCAAATTCGTGTGCATATGACATATATCAACTATCCGTTGGTTGGCGATCCAGTGTATGCCGGAAGACCGCGTCCACCGCGGAAAGCTGATGAAAAGTTATTAGCCGTGCTGCGTGGTTTTAAACGCCAAGCTTTGCATGCTGCAATGCTGAGACTTGCCCACCCAATAACGTTGGAATTATTAGAGTGGCATGCACCTATTCCTCAAGACATGGTGGAATTAACCCTCGCGTTGCGAGAGGATACTGCCATCCACGGCATGGAAAATCACTAATATGACTGCAACGCCTCGCGATTGGCTGATCCCTGATTGGCCTGCACCAGCTTGGTTGAAAGCGATATCAACTACTCGAACGGGTGGGAGCTCGCAAGGCGTTTTTGCTAGTTTAAATCTAGGTGACCATGTTGGGGATGACCTTGAGCATGTCAAAGCTAATCGGGCTTTTGTGGCGGAAACTTTAAAGTTACCCGCCACTATCGCATGGTTATCCCAAGTTCATGGCACCGCTGTTTTAGATGTAGCCGACTGGCAAGGTGAGGTCGTGCAGGCAGATGCTAGTTTTAGCCGGAATCCTCAGCAAGCTTGCGTTGTCATGACGGCAGATTGTCTACCGGTATTATTCTGTTGCCTGCAAACGCGTCAAGTGGCAGCTGCCCATGCCGGTTGGCGCGGTCTTTGTGATGGCGTGTTGGAGCAAACCCTCTCTACTTTTTCCACCCCTGACAGGGTGATGGCTTGGCTGGGGCCTTGTATTGGGCCGACTGCTTTTGAAGTCGGTGCCGATGTTCGGACAAAATTTGTGTTGCAGCAGCCTGAAGCTGCTGCTTTTTTTACGCCGGCACAGCAAAACGATAAATGGTTTGCTGATTTGGCAGGGCTTGCTCGCTTGCGTCTTCAGCTTGCTGGAGTCAGTGCAGTTTATGGCGGTGAGCATTGTACTTTTAGCAATCCTGCCCGTTTTTTTTCCTATCGCAGAGATGGTCAGACTGGTCGCATGGCTAGTTTAATTTGGACCACAGCAGAGTCGACTTAACTTTTTTTGACACAAGTCAAATTTTTGACGTTCATTGCTTGAATTTCCAACAATTGCTCCCCATCTTATCAGCAAAGAGTTTTCCGTCAGGAGTTCACTATGCGTTTAGAGCGATTTACCAGTAAATTTCAAGAGGCCATTGCTTCGGCTCAGTCCTTAGCTTTAGGTCGCGATCATCAATTTATTGAACCTGTCCATTTACTGCATGCCATGCTAAACCAAGATGGCGGTTCCGTCAGGGATTTGCTCAGTAAAATTGGCGTCAATCTCAACGAGCTTCGTTCCAAAGTCAGTCAGGCAATTGAGCGGTTACCGCAAGTGCAGGGGATCGGCGGTAATCTACAACTGTCTGCGGGCATGATCAATTTGCTTAACCTTTGCGATAAGTTGGCGCAAAAACGCAAAGACCAATTTATCTCAAGTGAACTGTTTGTCTTGGCGGCTGCAGAAGATAACGGTGAACTTGGCAATATTTTGCGGCAATTAGGTGCGCATAAAGAGCGCGTTGAATCAGCGATTGAACAGTTGCGCGGTGGACAGAAAGTGGATGATGCCAACGCTGAAGATACTCGCCAGGCCTTAAGTAAATACACGATTGATTTAACGGCCCGTGCTGAGGCCGGCAAATTAGATCCGGTCATTGGCCGCGATGAAGAAATCCGTCGTTGTATTCAAGTTTTACAACGTCGCACTAAGAATAATCCAGTGCTTATTGGTGAACCTGGTGTTGGTAAAACGGCCATCGTTGAAGGCTTAGCGCTGCGCATCATCAACAAAGAAGTGCCTGAAGGGTTAAAAAATAAACGCGTATTGTCATTGGATTTGGGCGCTTTATTAGCAGGAGCCAAATACCGCGGGGAATTCGAAGAGCGTTTAAAAGCGGTGTTATCTGAGCTTGCTAAAGAAGAAGGGCAAGTGATCCTATTTATCGATGAAATTCATACCATGGTTGGCGCTGGTAAAGCAGATGGGGCCATGGATGCGGGCAATATGTTAAAACCAGCCCTAGCGCGCGGCGAGTTACATTGTTTAGGTGCCACCACTTTAGATGAGTATCGCAAATACATTGAAAAAGATGCAGCCTTAGAGCGTCGCTTCCAAAAAGTGTTGGTGGAAGAACCAACTGTGACCGATACCATTGCTATTCTGCGTGGCTTAAAAGAACGTTATGAACTGCATCATGGGGTTGATATTACTGATACCGCGATTATTGCGGCGGCAACTTTGTCTCATCGATATGTCGCCGATCGGCAATTACCTGATAAGGCAATTGATTTGATTGATGAAGCGGCATCCAGCATTCGCATGCAGATGGATTCAAAACCGGAAGAATTAGATCGGCTAGAGCGTCGGATCATCCAGTTGAAGCTGGAAGAAAATGCCATGGCGAAAGAAACCGATGAAGCCAGTATCAAACGTCGAGAAGCCATTTTAGAGCAGATCCTCGAGTTGGATCAGAAATACAATGAGCTTGATGAAGTCTGGACTTCCGAAAAAGCGGCATTACAAGGCACACAAAGTATCAAAGCGGATTTAGAACAAGCGCGGCTCGATATGGAAGTCGCCCGTCGTGCCGGCGATTTAAATCGAATGTCACAGTTAAAGTATGAACGCATCCCCGCATTGGAAAAACGTCTCGATTTAGCAGCGCAGGCCGAGATGCATGAGATGACGCTGTTGCGGAATAAAGTAACCGAGCAAGAAATCGCCGAAGTCCTGTCAAAAGCGACTGGTATTCCGGTCAATAAGATGTTGGAAGGGGAGCGCGATAAGTTATTACGCATGGAGCAATCGCTCGCGCAACGGGTGGTTGGGCAAACTGAAGCAGTGAGCGCTGTCTCGAATGCGATCCGCCGTTCGCGAGCTGGGTTGTCAGATCCAAATAAACCTATCGGCTCCTTCTTATTCTTGGGCCCAACAGGTGTGGGTAAAACTGAATTAACCAAGGCTCTGGCGCATTTTCTGTTTGATAGTGAAGAATCGATGGTCCGCATTGATATGTCGGAGTTTATGGAAAAACATGCGGTTTCTCGCTTAGTCGGTGCGCCGCCAGGATATGTTGGCTATGAAGAGGGCGGTTACCTGACTGAGGCCGTCAGACGGCGCCCTTATTCAGTGATTTTGCTCGATGAAATTGAAAAGGCGCATCCCGATGTGTTCAACATTTTATTGCAAGTGCTGGATGATGGCCGCTTGACGGATGGTCAAGGTCGCACGGTGGATTTCAAAAATACCGTCATTATCATGACTTCTAATTTGGGCTCCGATCTAATCCAAGAGCATTATCATGAGCAAAGTTATGAACAAATGAAGCAGATGGTCATGCAGGTATTAACCCAGCAATTTAGACCCGAGTTTATTAATCGGGTCGACGAAACTGTTGTTTTCCATCCGCTTGATAATGCTCAAATTAAGCATATCGCTTCGATTCAATTGCAACGACTGCGGCAACGATTGGCTGACAGACAATATCAATTGGAGGTGAGTGATGAAGCGTTGTCATTGATTGCTGCAGTTGGCTTTGATCCAGTGTTTGGGGCAAGACCTTTGAAAAGAGCTGTGCAGCATTATGTTGAAAATACTCTCGCGCAGAGTCTGCTGCGCGGTGATATTCAACCAAACAGCACCATTGTGATTGATGTAAAAAATGGCGAGTTAAGTGTCAGTGCGAAAAATTAGCATTGATTGATGATGAGCCCATTCATCTTGCCGGTGGATGGGCTTTTTTACATCCAATCATCAGATTGCAGCCTTAAAAATGGAACTATTAAGGTCAGTTTTTATTACAAAAGAGCGAAATTTGTTGTTCAGCCAATTTACGATGTTTGATGATTTCTTCTTTCGTTAGCAATTGGGTGGTGCCATCCGAGTTTTTTTCGTAAAGCGGTTCATCTTGCGCCAAAAGCTGTAAGTTATTGCGGGCTTTATCACAATTCGTTCTTTTTTCTTCTGGAGTCAAATTGGCCAATAATTCCGCTAATTGCGGGTTTTGTGCTGCATCAATTTCTGCTTTACCAACTCTTCGATTGTTGGCGATGGATATGGTCTCGTAAGGCAAATCTTTCGGTGGCACAAAACCCACGTGGAGTTGGTTATTATTGTCACGCCACCGGTACATGATGCTGTCTTCGGCCAGTACAGGGAAAACACTGAGCGTTAACAACAAGATAATTTTGAGGTTCATCAGATTACTCCTTTAACTAGGTCCTTCAGATCCTAGAAAAAGTGTAAGCCAATATTCGCAAGAACGGAAATTGCGCGATTAAAATTTGTGCGGTTTGCCAAGGGGGAATTGTCAGTATGCCGAGCCTATTGGCGAAGATGAAGCCTTAATGGTAGAGTAAAACAAAATCAAGTTATTGATTTTAATAATGGAGGTGTTGATGTCTATCGCTAGCATTATGAGCAAGAAGGTCATAGTCACTCAAGAAGATGCCACACTGGCAAGCTTACGCAACATCTTCACTCAATCAAAATTTCAACATGTTCCTGTGGTAAATGCCATGCATCAGGTCATTGGCATCGTCTCAGTCAAGGATTTTTATAAATCGCTTTCACCCGTGATCGATTCAGGATCAGAAAGAACTGCAGAGATGTTTGTGCAAGGACGAAAAGTTCGCAGCATTATGACGACGCCGGTAGTGACGGTGCGCAGTGATATGTCAGTGATTGCCGCCGCATCTTTGCTGATTGATAAAAATATCAGTTGTCTAGTGGTTGTTGATGAAATGTCACGCATTCTCGGTATTGTCTCTTGGAAAGATATTTTGCGTCTGATTGTGCAGCGCCATCATGTGAAAAAGCGGCGGGAAGAAGAAGAGGAGTAGTGTCTCCCCTTGTTTTTTATGGCAACATCCCCATGTTAACCACTCTTTTATCCGATTAAGGACCTCAATTGAGCCAGCTTCTTACTGAACGTTTATCCCAACTACAAGCGGCAACTTGGAAGACAACTATCCAAGGGATCCGTCGCGGTATTGAGCGAGAAACTTTGCGGGTCAATCCAAACGGGACGCTAGCCCAAACAGATCATCCCAAAGCACTGGGCTCTGCCTTAACTCATCCGCTGATCACCACTGATTTTTCGGAAAGTTTATTAGAGTTTATTACTCCGGCACAGTCTGATATTGCGACAACTATTGCGCAACTTGAGGATATCCACCGTTTTGCCGTGCGGCAAATTGGCGAAGAGCGACTAGGTGCGGGCAGTATGCCTTGTTACATCGCTCATCAGGATGAAATTAGGCTGGCGCAATATGGTTCTTCCAATGTCGGTCGAATGAAAACTTTATATCGGCAAGGGCTGAAAAACCGCTACGGCTCGATGATGCAAGCCATCTCAGGAGTGCATTTTAACTTTTCAATTCCCGATGCATTTTGGCAGCATTATCAAGAGCTGGTCGGGGATAAGTCGGACCAAGCTGAATTTGTTTCGGAACAATACCTGGCACTCATTCGAAACTATAAACGCTATGTTTGGTTGATTGTCTACTTATTCGGTGCCTCTCCTTCGTTATGTCGGTCATTTTTGGAAGGTCGAGCCAGTAAATATCCTTTCCAAAAATTGGGCGAGGGTTCGTTGTATTTACCTTATGCGACTTCACTGCGGATGAGTGATTTAGGGTATACCAATTCCGCTCAGTCAGCATTGGCGGTGAGTTACAACAGTCTGGTGGAGTATATTCAAGGCTTGCAAGACGCAATTTCGACGCCATCAAGCGAGTATCAATCGATTGGTGTTAAAGTCGGTGATGAATACCAGCAATTAAATGCCAATATCCTGCAGATTGAGAATGAATTCTACTCGACCATTCGGCCGAAACGTACCATTCAAAGCGGCGAGCGCCCGACTTGCGCATTATCTAAACGCGGCGTTGAATATATTGAAGTGCGGGCACTGGATGTGAACCCATTTAGTCCTGTCGGCATTGATGAATCACAAATGCGCTTCTTGGATGTCTTCTTGTTGTATTGTTTGTTGCAAGAGAGCCCGAGTTTATCGCAAGAAGAGCAGGCAGTTGCCGACAGCAATTTGAAAAAAGTAGTGGCTGAAGGTCGTCGCCAAGGTTTGGATCTGATTGATCAAGGCGCACCAAGATTAATGCAAGATTGGGCTGAACAGTTATTTGCTGAGTTGTTGCCAATTGCCCATTGGTTGGATGAAAGTTTTGGCGCTGATAATTACGCAACTGTTGTGAAGCAATATTACGTCAGCCTCTTAAATCCGGCGCAGACTTTGTCAGGGCGGATTTTGGCTTTACAACAACAAGAAGGCAGCGCCGATGTTTTAACGAAGTTATCTCAAGGCTATAAAGATTATTTTCTTGCCGGTGATTTCAAAATCTACCAACAAGCAGATTTTGAAGAAATGGCGACAACTTCTTTAGCTGAACAGCAAAAAATTGAAGCGCAAGACGAACTCAGCTTCGATGCTTATATCGAACATTACTTCACTGAAAAACCTTGCATCTAATTGGTAGCTAGAAAAAAAATCGGCCACTTTCGTGGCCGTAAAACTAAGGATTGGGAGAATCCAGGGATGAAAACAAAAACTTGGCAGAATCCATTCACTCAGTTAGAAGCCTACTGATGATTAAAGTTCAGAAAATAATTCAAATATTTTCAAATAATTTTAAGTTTTTAATTTATTTGGGAATTTCTTTAGTGTTGACGGGCTGTGCTACAGCAATCCCTCGTCAACCTGACAATATCTGTGCCATTTTTGAACAGCATGAAGAATGGTATGAAGCATCGTATGCGATGCGAAAACGCTGGCAAGTACCAATTCATGTCCCCATGGCAATGATGTTTCAAGAAAGTGGTTTTCGGGAAGATGCAAGGCCACCGATGGAATACTTTTTAGGGTTTATTCCAATCGGTCGAGCCAGCAGTGCTTATGGTTATGCTCAAGTCAAAGACGAAACTTGGGCTGATTACCAACGCCAAGCCGGCGCCAGTTTTGCCAGTCGTGATGAGTTTGAAGATGCGATTGATTTTATGGGGTGGTACATCCATCGAAGTTGGCAAATTAATAAAACTCCCAAACATGATGCCTATCGGCAATATTTGAATTATCACGAAGGGTGGGGCGGGTATAAACGCGGGACTTACCACAAAAAAGCCTGGCTGAAATCGGTAGCGACCAAAGTGCAGAGCAGGGCTGAACGATATCGTCAGCAGTTAAATCGTTGTGAGAAAGATTTGCAAAAAGGCTTTTGGGACTGGTTTTAACCCCAAGGATTAGTCAAAAAAACTAGGTTTCAGAGCCAAAGCCCTATAAATTAATTAGGGCTTTTTGGTAAGAATTTCACAGACTTAATCATGTTGTCTTGCACTTCAAGAATTTCAATCGGGTGACCTAACAGTTTTAAACTGACATCAGCTTCAGGTAAATCTTCTAAATACTCAAGGATTAATCCATTTAAAGTTTTAGGTCCATCCGTGGGCAAGTTGAGGTTCATCTCGCGATTCAGATCGCGTAAGTTGATACTGCCATCGACAATAAAACCACCGTCATCTTGTGATTTGATTTCTTCGTTATGGCTTTCAGCCACATCTGTGGTGAACTCACCGACAACTTCTTCCAAAATATCTTCTAAAGTAACTAACCCTTGAATATCGCCAAACTCATCCACGACCAAGCCAATTCGTTCTTTGGATTGTTGGAATTTATGGAGTTGGGTGTTTAAAGGAGTGCCTTCTGGGATGAAGTAAATATCGTGTACGCTACGCAGCAGAGTTGCTTTGCTCAGCTGTTCTTTCAGCAAGAGCCGCATGATGTCGCGGGTATGTAGGAAACCTATCGCATCATCCATCGAATCGCGGTACAACAAGATACGGCTATGTTGTGTGATGGACAATTCATGCACAATTTCTTTCCAATCCGCATTGATATTGACGCCTATCAACTCATTGCGGGGTACCATAATGTCCTCAACGGTGGCTTTTTCTAAATCCAGAACGCCCACCAGCATGCTTTGATGTTGCGATGGCAACATGGCACTGGCCTCATGCACAACCGTCCTCAATTCTTCGTTGCTTAAACTATTGCCGCGATGCTGATCGGCACTCACGCCAATTAAACCCAAAAAGCCATTACAAATTTTATTGACGGTAAAGACTGCAGGATAGAGCAGTGTCATTAGTGGTTTTAGAATAATCGTACTAGGGAATGCGACTCGCTCAGGGTGTAAAGCTGCTAAAGTTTTCGGCGTGACTTCGCCAAAAATAAGCACAATCAGTGTTAATGCCACTGTGCTAACGGCCAAGCCATAATCACCAAATAATCGAGTACAAATGATAGTGCCAACGCCTGATGCAGCAATGTTCACCGCATTATTGCCGACCAGAATAAGACCAATCAATTGATCGCGACGTTGGAGGAAATTCATTGCGCGTGTTGCGCCACCATGCTTCTGATTTGCAAGGTGTTTTAAACGGTAAGGATTGAGCGCCATCATCGCAGTTTCGGTGGCGGAAAAATACCCGGAGCAGATCACCAAAATACCAAGGATCACGCACAAAGTACTGGTCGATATTTCATCCAAAACAGTTGAGCCTCTTTAACAATGTGATAGGAAGTATTAGGCGATCTAGGGTTCCCTCGTCAAGGAACTTATCAGCTAAGTAATACCTCGCGGACAAATCGACTGCCAAAATAAGCCAGGGTCAACAGGATGCTTGCGATAATGAGAATTGTATTAGCAACCCGTCCACGCCATCCCGCGCGCCGGTTGCCGATGATTAAAATCACAAATCCCATGAAGGCTAATGAACTTAATATATTTTTATGCAGATGCTGGACTGCAAAAAATTGTTCACTAAAGACGGCACCACTTAGTAAAGTAACACCAAGCAGCAGCGTACCTAGCGAAATCAATCTAAATAACAGTTGTTCTGCTTGCATCAGCGGTGGCAGTACTGTGCCCGTCGCAATCGGATTTTTTTGCTTTAATTGATGACTGATATAACTGACCTGGAACGAGTACAGGGTTGCCATTATCAGAATGACATAACTAATAAAAGCAATCAGGATATGCAGCAGCAGCCATGGGCTTTGCTCAAAATGATGCAACAGTGTTCCCGCAGGAAGTATCAACACCAAAAACTGTACTAAAGCCGCAAATCCATAAACAATCGGCAGTAGCAATAAAATTGGCGTTCTGAGCGCAGTCACCGTAAATGAAAGAGTGATCAGCCAGCATACTAAAGAACTCACGTTCATCAGACTAAAGTTTTGGCCTTCAGCTGTGAATAAACTTTGGCTGAGCGCTAGCATATGAGCCACAACACCTAAAGTAGCGGCGCTAAACAGTAACTTTAATCTTGGGCCTTGCACATGATACAGCCTTTGCGTCACGACGAAGGCAGCAAGACCATATGCGCACAGCGCTATCAAAGAGAATACAAATGATGACATGCGAAAAATTCCAATTTTGCAGCATAGAAATCCTATTGTATGGCAAGCCACATAAGAATGACAGTGTTGGAGGCTGACGGAACGACTTCACTTTGTTATAATTGCCGCCATTTTTGATTAAGTTGGTATGTTCGCATGTTTCAAAACCTGTCTGATCGCTTAACCCAAACGCTAAAAAATATCAGCGGTCGTGGTCGCCTTACCGAAGACAATATTAAAGAAACCCTCCGCGAAGTGCGGATGGCCTTGTTAGAAGCCGACGTTGCTCTGCCCGTGGTTCGTGATTTTGTCAATCAAGTCAAAGAACGTTCAGTCGGCCTCGAAGTCAGTAAAAGCTTAACGCCTGGTCAAGAGTTCTTAAAAATCGTCCGTAAAGCACTTGAAGAAGCGATGGGCGATGCCAACGAAGAATTAGCACTGAATTCGCAACCACCTGCAGTGGTATTGATGGCTGGTTTACAAGGGGCGGGTAAAACCACCTCGGTCGGTAAGTTGGCGAAATTTTTAAAAGAACGGAAAAAGAAAAAAGTGATGGTCGTTTCAGCGGACGTTTATCGTCCTGCGGCGATCAAACAGCTCGAAACGCTGGCAAAAGACGTCGCTGTTGAATTTTTTCCAAGCGATATTTCGCAAAAACCAGTGGATATTGTCAATGGCGCGATTCAAGCCGCGAAACTGGGTTTTTATGATGTTCTGTTAGTCGATACCGCTGGTCGTTTGCATGTCGATACTGACATGATGGACGAAATTAAAGCCTTGCATGCGGCAATTAATCCCATCGAAACTCTGTTTGTTGTAGATGCGATGACCGGTCAAGATGCGGCGAACACGGCCAAAGCTTTTAATGAAGCACTGCCTTTAACCGGGGTTATTTTAACAAAAGCGGATGGTGATGCTCGCGGTGGTGCTGCGTTATCTATTCGTCATATTACTGGGAAGCCTATCAAGTTTATCGGTATGGGGGAAAAAACGGATGCACTAGAGCCGTTCCACCCTGATCGAATTGCTTCTCGCATTTTGGGCATGGGCGATGTGCTCAGCTTGATTGAAGAACTTGAGCAAAAGGTCGACCGTGAACAGGCAGCCAAAGTTGCTGCGAAAATGATGAAAGGGCAAGGTTTTAGCCTCGAAGATTTTCGTGATCAATTAGTGCAGATGCGCAGCATGGGCGGCATGATGTCGATGCTGGATAAATTGCCGGGTATGAAAAATTTACCGGCAGGAGCAAAAGACCAAATTAATAATAAGAGCTTCAATAAAATGGAAGCTATTATTAATTCGATGACGCCAAAAGAGCGCCAATACCCTGATTTGATTAAAGGTTCACGCAAAAAGCGAATTGCTGCAGGTTCTGGTACTCAGGTGCAAGATGTCAACCAGCTGTTGAAACAGTTTATGCAGATGCAAAAAATGATGAAACAGATGTCTGGTAAAGGTGGTCTGATGAAGATGATGCGCAGCATGGGCGGCAAAATGCCACCGGGCATGTTACCGCCGCGCTAATCCATTGCTCTCTAGGGCATGATGGTTTTTCATCGAAGGCTGCGCATGCAGCCTTTGTTATTTTCGAGCATCGAATTTCGCTTTATTTTTTATTCGACCCACAGCCGCTGGAATCAGCGCAACGCCAGTCATCACCGCTTTGTCAAGAGCTTATCCACTTGTTTATCCACAGCAAGATATGGCTGTAAAGCCCGAAATTCCTTGCATTCAGACAAAAAATGCGTACAATTCAGCGTCCCTACGGTCTGACCGTGGGGATCTTTATTTAAATAAAACCTGAACGATTGATTTAGAGGACGGTATGGTAACTATTCGTTTACAACGTGGTGGCGCGAAAAAGCGTCCATTTTACCAAGTTGTGGTCGCTGACAGCCGTTTTGCTCGTGATGGCCGCTTCATTGAGCGCGTGGGTTTCTTTAACCCAATCGCTAGCGGTACTGAAGAGAAAGCGCGTATCGACTTAGACCGTGTTGATCACTGGGTAGCGCAAGGCGCTTCTTTAAGTGACCGCGTGGCTACATTGGTAAAAGCTGCTAAAAAAGCTGCTGCTTAATTAGCATAACTGGGTAGGGTTTAACCGTGAACGGT